>Ga0316207_10000586_pt1 | contig 55275 bp, 39 predicted proteins | sample 6weekpyrite_MG_FD_204943 | JGI IMG/M metagenome (GOLD analysis project Ga0316207, IMG submission 204943) | Microbial mat bacterial communities from mineral coupon in-situ incubated in ocean water Damariscotta River, Maine, United States -... | ecosystem: Environmental > Aquatic > Marine >...
CGCCCCGTCATAGGTAACGGCTCTGGCTCTGACCAGATCATCAGAAAGACGACCAGCTGTTTGTATTACAGCCCAATCATTTGAAAAATCCTGGGAAAACTGAGCCCCTTCAAACGACCGGGCGATGGTGCTGACTTGTCCCCCATCCGGACCTTGCCCACGCACATGGCATTGGCGCGTTCCGTCATTATCCATCACGGCATGCCGTGCAGTGAGCAGGATATCAAATGGAAGATCGTGACGGGGAAGGTCAAGCACGACAGCCCGGCTCAGAAAGTAGGTATCGTTTAGCGTATTGTGACAAAGCAGTTGAACAACACTCTGGCTGGCTGAGGAATATGCGTCGCTGGACAGTGACGAAAATTCCACCTTGTCATTGGCGATTGCCTGACCACTCAGACCCAAACCAACAACAATTATCAAAAGCTGTTTCATCATCACCAATGCAGCCTATGGCATGGCGACCATATGCGTCCAGATGCGTCATGAAATGACCTTTATTCACCCAAGAAGCCGACCAGCAATGACGCTCAGGGTTTTGACCCATTCCGGATCGCGTGACCCCGGCGGGGTGATGATGGCGCTATCCAACACGGTTTCAATGCCATCAGGGCTGGGCGTGCGTCCCTGTGAAGACAGGGCCTCGGTCAGCTGTGCGATCATCGTTTTGGCGGTGATGGTATTGCGCTTCATCACTTCCAGCACTGAGGCCACATCCACATCGCTTTCATCATCGTGCCAGCAATCAAAATCGGTGACCATGGCAACACTGGCATAGGGCAGCTCGGCTTCACGGGCCAGACGCGCCTCGGGCATATTGGTCATGCCGATCACATCCATGCCCCATTGCCTGTAAAGCTGGCTTTCGGCGCGGGTGGAAAATTGCGGCCCTTCCATCACCAGATAAGTCCCGCCTTGCGTCACAGGCGCACCGGCGGCTCTGGCAGCTTCACCAGCAAGGGATGACAAACGCGAGCAGACAGGGTCTGCCAAGGGCACATGGGCCACACAGCCTTTTCCGAAGAAGGAGCGCTCGCGGCCTTGTGTTCGGTCGACATATTGATCGACGATGACGAAATGACCCGGCGGCAAATCTTCACGCAAGGAACCACAGGCGGAGACAGACAGGATATCGGTGCAGCCTGCCTGCTTCAGGGCGGCGATATTGGCGCGAAAGGGAATATCTGACGGCGGGATGGCATGATGTGGCCCGTGCCGGGGCAGGAAGACCAGCTGGACGCCGTTCAGCTCACCAAAGGTCAACTCGCTTGATGGCGCACCCCAGGGCGTTTCAATCGCCTCTGTGCGAACATTTTCCAGCCCGTCGAGGCCATACAGGCCCGACCCGCCGATAATACCGATTTTCCATTGGGTCATGGCTTGGCTTTCCTGTTCTATCTCCTCGCGTCCTTCGAGGCTCGACAAATACGTTTATCGAGCACCTCAGGATGAGGTTGAGTGGGGCATTAATAATACCTCATCCTGAGGCGCTCTGAGGATTTATCCGATGAGCCGCGAAGGACGAGCACAAAAAAGGGCCACGAACAGATTTGCTCGCGGCCCTCTTTAAATTTATCGCACGTTTAGTGCTTCACATTCGCCCAGACCTGACGGTAAGCCAGATAAACAAGGATGGCGAACAGGAAGAGGAAGATGAGGACCATCACACCGAGCTGCTTGCGCGCCTCCATGTGTGGATCACCGGCCCAAACCATGAAGGTGACCACATCCTCGGCCATTTGCTCGAGGCTGGCTTCGGTGCCGTCCACATACTCGACCGATCCCTCGAACAGGGGAGGAGCCATGGCAATGGCACCGCCGGAGAAGTATGAGTTGTAGGACTGGCCGGGAGACAGGTGAATGTCTTCCGGTGCATGCTCTTCATAACCGAGAAGAAGCGAGCGCACATAATTTGCGCCATCACCGCGCGCCTTGATCAGAAGCGAGAAGTCCGGCGGGAAAGCACCGCCATTGGACGCCCGTGCCTGAGCGGCGTTTGAGAAAGCTCCCGGAATACGATCAGAGACACGCGCAGCGCGCTCTTCTGTCTCACCGGTTTCCCCGTCGATATATTCAACCGGGAACTGCCAGTTCTCAGCGATCTGCATGATCACAGGATTGTCGTTTGCGTTGGAAAATTCCTCGGACTCAAACGGACCACCCTTTTCTCCCAGATTACGGAAGCTCAAGAGATTGATGGTGTGACAGCTGGAGCAGACTTCCTGATAAACTTGGAAGCCGCGCTGAACCGAATGACGATCAAAGGTGCCGAAAGGACCTTCAAATGACCATTCATGCTGTTCCGGTGCGTGGGCATCACCCCCGGCCGCAAAAGCAAAGCCGGTGATGCTGACAGCTGCAAGGGCAGCGGCGAAAATGCGTTTCATCTTCATGATATCGCTCCCTTAAGCCTTGCCATCGCCGAGGACGGATGCCTCGATACTGGCCGGTCGCTCTTTCGGTTTCTCGATAATGCCCATCAGCGGCAAGATGAAGAGGAAATAAGCGAAGTAATAGAGGGTCAGGAATTGGGCCAACCAAACGAATTTGATACTGCCCACAACCAGATCATCCGGATTATTGGCTCCACACCAGCCCAGACCCAGACAGGCCACGACGAAGAAAATGAAGAACCAGCGTGTCAGGGGGCGAAAGCGCATGGAGCGCACTTTCGATGTATCCAACCACGGCAGGACGAACAGGATGGCAATCGCACCAAACATGGCCAGAACACCGCCCAGCTTGGCGTCAATCGGTCCAATGTCGAAAGTGACCGCCCGCAGGATCGCGTAAAATGGCAGGTAATACCATTCCGGAACGATATGGGCCGGTGTGACCAGCGGATCCGCCTGAATGAAGTTGTCTGCATGACCCAGAACATTTGGCATGAAGAAGACAAAAGTCGCGAAGATCATCAGATACAGAACAATCGCGAAGCCATCCTTGACCGTATAATACGGGTGGAATGGCAATGTATCTTTTTTCGACTTCACATCGATGCCAACCGGGTTGCCATTGCCTGGAACATGCAGCGCCCAGATATGCAGGCCAACCACAGCGGCAATGATAAACGGCAACAGATAGTGCAGTGAGAAGAAGCGGTTCAGTGTGGCCTGACCGACGGTAAAGCCGCCCCAGAGCCATTCACGGATCGCTTCGCCAACAAACGGGATCGCGCCAACAAGGTTGGTGATCACCATCGCGCCCCAATAGGACATCTGCCCCCAGGGAAGCACATAACCCATAAAGCCGGTGGCCATCATCAACAGATAGATGACAACGCCGAGGATCCACAGAATTTCACGGGGAGCCTTGTAGGAGCCGTAATACAGGCCGCGGAACATATGGATATAGACCGCGATAAAGAAGAAGCTCGCGCCATTGGCGTGCATCGATTGCAACAGCCAGCCGAAGGGAACATCGCGACGGATGCGCTCGACACTGTCAAACGCCATGCTCTCATGCGGGATGTAATGCATGGCCATGACGATGCCGGAGATAATCTGGATCATCAGGAAGACAGCGAGGATACCGCCGAACGTCCACCAATAGTTCAGATTACGCGGCGTCGGAAAATCGACAAAACTGTCATAGCCGAGGCGGATGATCGGAAGCCGGTCATCAAGCCAGCGCGTCAGGCCGGATTTCGGCTCGTAGGTTGAAGGTCCGCTCATGATACAGCCCACCCTGATTCAGATGCTTCATCGTCCGAAATACCGATCTTGACGACCGTGTCGGACTCGAAAAAGTAATCGGGAACCGGAAGATTTTCCGGAGCCGGTCCACGTCGGATACGTGCCGAGGTGTCATAGTGTGAGCCATGACACGGGCAGTACCAGCCGCCGTATTCACCGGTATTGTCCGCCAGACCCAAGGGCACACAGCCCAAATGCGTACAATTGCCCTTCACGATGAGATATTCCTCGCGCAGGACCCGATTGGCGTCTGTGCCCGGCGTACCGTCAGGGAGGTTCTCGTTGCGAGCCTCCTCATCGGGCAGATCGCTGAGCTCGACGGCCCGTGCTTCCGCGATTTCCTCTGCTGTCCGTCTGCGGACAAACAGGGGAGCACCGCGGTGCATCACCGTGATCTCTGATCCGACTTCTACTGCCGAAATATCAACCCGGGTCGAACCCAGGGCCAATGTATCCGCTGCCGGACTCATCTGATTGATGAACGGCCATGCTACGAGGCCGCCGCCAACTGCGGCTGCACCGCCAGCTGCAATATAGATGAAGTCGCGGCGGCTTGGTTCTGCACCGTTATCGCCTGGCGCGCCGTTGTTTTCCGTCACGAACCGACCTCTTTTCTTTGTCTGTTGGGAACCCGCGGACGCGGCCCCTGCCCCTGAAACCTTGACGTCACCTCAAATGCGAGGTTTGACGCCATATAACTTAATGCCGGGTGCAATGAATAGTACGCGATACAACGTCGCACACCGAAACGGAGCCCCGGACTATGCGCGGATTAAAATGCGACTGATCTTTTTTCAACCTGATATTCCGCAAAATCTTGGAGCAGCCATGCGCGTCGCCAGCTGTTTCGGGGCGGAAATGGACATTATCGAACCCTGCGGCTTTGCCTTGAGCGACAAGGGAATACGTCGCGCCGCGATGGACTATGAAGCCTCGATTTCCCCTGTCAGGCATAGCTCTTGGGACAATTATAAAAACAGTGGAGAAGCTTCAAAAGGGCGCTTGATCCTGTTCACGACGAGCGGGGCGAGCGATATTTGGGACTGTGATTTTTCCGAAAATGATCGACTGCTATTTGGTCGCGAAAGTGCGGGTGTTCCAGCCGAAGTACACGCCGAAGCCGATATTCGGCTGCGCATACCGATTCGCGAATCCATGCGATCCCTGAATGTGACGGTGTCGGCCGCCATCGCTCTGGCCGAAGCCAGTCGGCAATTGCGCTAACGCCCCCTTGCTCTTCCCGCACCAAATCGTATGCAGTGTGCAACCAAACGGAGTTTTTCATGACCACAGACAGCTTTTCCAGCCCTGAAATTGTCAAACAACGCGAAACCGCCAGTGCATGGTTTGTTGAGCTGAGAAACAGGATTTGCGCCGAATTCGAGCGTCTGGAAGTCGAAGCGCCTGCCGACCTCTATCCCGGAGAGCCTGGCCGGTTTGTTCGCGAATCATGGACGCGCGGCGATGGCAGCTCAGATCAGGGCGGCGGCATTACCTCGATCATGAAGGGGCGCTTGTTTGAAAAAGTTGGCGTGCATGTCTCGACGGTGTATGGCGAATTCTCGGAAAAGTTTCGCGCCCAGATCCCCGGCGCTGAGGAAGACCCGCGCTTTTGGGCCTCGGGCATTTCCCTGATTGCCCATATGTGGAACCCGAATGTGCCCGCCGTGCACATGAATACCCGCTTCATCAACACCACAAAATGGTGGTTTGGCGGCGGTATGGACCTCACCCCAGTTCTCGATATCGCCCGCACCCAGGAGCATGCCGACACGGTCAGTTTTCATGACGCCTGCAAAACCGTCTGCGACAAGCATGGCGATGATTATCAGCGCTTCAAGGAGTGGGCCGACACCTATTTTTACCTGCCGCATCGTGATGAACCGCGCGGTATTGGCGGCATCTTCTATGATCGGCTAAACTCGGGTGACTTTGATGCTGACTTTGCCTTCACCCAGGATGTCGGCACGGCCTTCCTAGATATTTACCCGCAATTGGTGCGCCGCCGCATGGGCGAAGCTTGGACCGACGATCAACGCGAAGAACAATTGATCCGGCGCGGCCGCTATGCCGAGTTCAACCTGCTGCACGACCGGGGGACAAAATTTGGCCTGGAGACCGGCGGCAATGTCAAATCGATCCTGTCGTCCATGCCCCCGGAAGCGAAGTGGCCTTAGGGATTTAACCCCTAACCCGTCAGCACACGCTTCACTGCTTTGGCCCAGCCGTCCCGGGCGGATCGGGCAGATGCGCTCGCCTGAGGCGTAAAGCTTTTATCGGCCTGCCACAGGGCGATGCCGTCCTTGATATCGCTAAACATCCCGCAGCCGAGCCCGGCAAGGAAGGCGGCCCCCCAGGCAGTGGTTTCGGTATTGACCGGGCGGACCACATTCGCGCCGGTAAAGTCAGCGAGGCGTTGCAGGAAGCGATTGTTTTTGGCCATGCCGCCATCAACTTTAAGGCTATTCATGGCCACACCATCGCGCATCATCGCATCCAAGAGATCGCAAGTTTGGTGCACGGTGGAGTCCAGCGCGGCCTGGGCAATCTCGGCGCGTCCGGCACCGCGGGTCAGGCCGATAATCGCCCCACGCGCCTCGGCATCCCAATAGGGCGCGCCCAGTCCTGTAAAGGCGGGCACGAGATAAACCTCGCTGTCGGGATCGGCACTGGCGGCCAGTGCTTCTATTTCGGAAGCCTGAGCAATCAAGCCCAGTCCGTCGCGCAGCCACTGGATGGTGGAGCCCGCCGATAATACCGAACCTTCCAGCGCATAGCTGGGTTTGCCTTTGATCTGGAAGGCAATGGTGGAGAGGAGTTGGTTGGAGGAGCGGGCAATCTCAGCGCCGGTATTGAGCATCATGAAAGCGCCGGTGCCATAGGTGGATTTGACATCCCCTGCTGCAAAACAGGCCTGCCCGATGGCGGCGGATTGTTGATCGCCAGCCACGCCGGTGATCGGCAGGGCCCGGCCCAGCACGCTGTCATCCGAGACACCATAATCGCCCGCGCAATCGCGCACAGCGGGCAAAAGCGCCGCCGGAATTTTGAACAGGTCCAGCAAGGCATCATCCCACTGGCCCTTGGCGATATCATACAGCGAGGTGCGGCTGGCATTGGTGGCGTCTGTGGCATGAACGCTGCCGCCGGTTAGTCGCCAGATCAGGAATGTGTCCACCGTGCCAAAGGCCAGCTCACCGTTTTCGGCGCGTTTGCGCGCGCCTTTCACATGGTCGAGTATCCAGCCGATCTTGGTGGCGGAAAAATACGGATCAAGCACCAGGCCGGTCTTGGCCGCGACGGTGTCGCCATGGCCTGATGCGCGCAGGGATGCGCAAATGTCCGCGGTGCGCCGGTCCTGCCAGACGATGGCATTATGGATGGGCTGGCCAGTCTTGCGATCCCAGACGATGGTGGTTTCGCGCTGATTGGTGACGCCGATGGCCTCACACTTCCAGCCCTGCCCCTCGGCTTTTTTCATCGCCTCGCGCGCCGTGGTCAAAACCGTGGCCCAGATCACTTCCGGGTCGTGTTCGACCCAACCGGCCTGCGGATAAATCTGCTCAAATTCGCGCTGAGCAAGGCTAATCACCTTGCCCTTGGGAGAAAATACGATGGCGCGTGAACTGGTTGTGCCCTGATCAATCGCCAATATGGCTTTGCGTTTTTTGAACATTGTCTCTCCCCCGACAAAACTTGATTCAGACTATAGCGCTGACAGACCGGAATAAAACACGTTAAGGTCAGAGCCGACCAAGGGGAGAATTCATGTCTGCATCCAATTTTGCCAAGCGCACTCTGTCCAGCCCGACCGGCGCTGAGCTGACAATCCATGATATCGCCGCACAGGGACAGCCGCGCGCCATTGTCCATATCAATCACGGACTGGCCGAACATTCTGCCCGCTTTGCCCCCTTTGCCGAATACCTCAGCGCGCGCGGCTATCATGTGGCGGCACATGATCATCGCGGACACGGCACCACCACAGCGAAAGACGGGGCACCGCGTCGCTTTGCCAACAAAGATGGCTGGAACAAGGTGATGGATGATGTGTTGGCGGTCAATGCAGATCTCAAGGCCAAATGGCCCGGCCTGCCCTTGATCATTTTTGGTCATTCCATGGGCGGGGTGATCGCCTTCAATCACGTATTGCGCCATCCAGACACGATCAGCGCAGCAGCGATCTGGAATTCCAACATGACGCTGGGATCATCCGCCGGGATGATGAAAATGATCCTGTTCTTTGAAGCCTTGGTCGGCGGGCCCTATACGCCCAGCCTGACGATTGAAAACATGACTTTCAAGGCCTGGAACAAAAAATTCCCCGAAGGCCGCACCGATGCGGACTGGCTGTCCCGCGATACCGCAGAAGTCGACAAATACGCCGATGATCCCAATTGCGGCTGGCCGTCCAGCGTGTCGCTCTGGCGCGATTTCATCAAGGGCATTCAATTTGGCGAGGATGATAAAAACCTGGCGGGCGTGGCCAGGGATTTACCGTTCAATCTGATCGGCGGCTCAAAGGACCCGGCCACCGACGGCGGCAAGGCCGTACGCGCGCTTTATAAACGCCTGAAGAAAGCCAAATTCAGCGACATCAAGTTTGAGATTCTGAAGGATTTTCGCCACGAAACCCTCAATGAAATCGGCCGCGAAGACGAGATGAAAAAATTCGCCGACTGGCTGGATCGGGTCAGTGGGTAGGGGGACCCTAGCACCCACACCGACCTATTTTGTCTTGATGGAATGAGGTTGAATATCAGCTACTTAAGCCGTCACCCCAGCGAAGGCTGGGGCCTAGTTCATAGTGCGCGGTGATTGCCGGAAAAGATCCGGTACAGCCTGCCATAGAAGGCTAAAACCAGCCTTATAAACTGGGTTCCTGCCTTCGCAGGAATGACGGTTAAGGGGCTATACTCAACCTCATCCCTAACGCAGGCCCGATGAAGGCTGGTTGACATGGTGCATTCCCCCCTCTCCCCGCTAAGGGTGCGGGAGAGGGTCCGGCGAAGCCGGGGGTGAGGGGTCAGGAAGGATGGAGCTTTGGCCTTGACGCCCCTCATCCGCCCTCCGGGCACCTTCTCCCCATAAATGGGGCGAAGGGGTTAAGCTCACTGGCCTTTCCACCCCGCCCCTCGCCATTTTGGCCTTTCCCCTCTATTGAGCCCTGATGAAACAGACAGATGTGGTGATAATCGGAGCCGGGGCGGCGGGTATGATGTGTGCCATCGAGGCGGGCAAGCGCGGGCGCTCGGTGGTGATTGTCGATCATGCCAAGGCGGTGGGCGAGAAGATCCGAATTTCCGGTGGCGGGCGGTGTAATTTCACCAATCTGTATGCCGGGCCTGACAATTTCATCTCGAATAATCGCCACTTTATGAAATCAGCGCTGAAGCAATACACACAACATGACTTTATCGACTGGATCGGGCGTCATTCGATTGCCTGGCACGAAAAGACATTGGGCCAATTGTTTTGTGACGACTCGGCCAAACAGATCGTCGATATGCTGCTCGGTGAAATGCGGGATGCTGGCATAGAGCTGAAGCTTCAGACCGCGATGACAAGCCACCGCAAAACCGCTGACGGGTTTGAAATTGAGCTGAGTGATGGCAGCCAAATGTCCTGTTCGTCTCTGGTGATTGCTTCTGGCGGTAAATCAATCCCGAAAATGGGCGCGACCGGCTTTGGCTATGATGTGGCCAGGCAATACGATCTAACCCTGACCGAGACCCGCCCGGCGCTTGTGCCGCTGACCTTCGGGCCGGAGATGCTGACGCGGTTCAAGCCGCTGGCCGGTGTGTCGATTGATACGGCGATCACTTGCGGGAAGACCGCCTTTGAAGAGGCGATGTTGTTTACCCATCGCGGGCTAAGCGGGCCGGCGATTTTGCAAATTTCATCCTTCTGGCGCGAAGGCGATGAGATATCGATCTGTTTTCGCCCGGATTTTGATCTGTTTTCAGCCTTGAAAACGGCGCGCTCTGCCAATGGTCGTCAGGCCCTGCAAACGGCCCTGTCCGAGCACCTTCCCAAGCGGTTGGCGCTGTTGCTGGCCGAGGAAAGCGGACTTGAAGGCCCTATTGGCAATCTGTCTGACACAAAATTGCAGTCGTTTATTGACCACCTCCACCACTGGAAACTGACGCCGACAGGCTCGGAAGGTTACCGCACCGCCGAGGTTACTTTGGGCGGAATTGATACCGACGGATTAGACAGTAAAACCCTGCAGTCACGCGCTGTTCCAGGTCTGTTTTTTATTGGCGAAGTTGTTGATGTTACGGGCTGGTTGGGCGGTTTTAATTTCCAATGGGCCTGGTCATCGGGCTGGTGCGCCGGTCAACATGCATAATTTTAGATGCAATTGCGAATTGCCGAGATTGGCAACACACGCCAAAACATTCGCAAAAGACATCATTCAAGCGTATTAACGGGGAGGTGAACGGCGTTCGCCTTTCGATTCGGGGTTTCAAGTCCATCACTTTTCGCGTGGTTCAAGCATGTCCATAAACCGCTCCTATCTGGCCGCTGCCGCCATTTTTGCCGTTGTTGCCCTGTTTTTCATCACCGGCACCGTGTTTCAGGGTGAAGCCGGAGAAACGGCAGACACGCCTGAAGCCCAGTTCGAAAATATGGAAGTGGTCACCACCCTTCTTCACGCCCAACCGCGACCGGCGATATTGACCCTGCACGGACGCACTGAAGCTTTTCGCAATGTTGTTGTGCGGGCTGAAACCGGAGGCCGCGTGGTGGAAACCCCGGCCATGGAAGGCGGATTTGTCTCTTCCGGTGATTTGCTCTGCAAGCTGGATTTGGATGCCCGCGGGGCTTTGCTGGCGCAGGCGGAAGCTGATTTACGCGCCCGCCAATTAGATTATGAAGCCGCGGTGGAATTACAAACGCGCGGACATCGCTCGGCCAATCAGGTCGCAGCCCTGGAAGCGGCACGCGATGCGGCACGCGCCCAATTACAAGCCGCACGCGAAGAAGTGTCCAATGTCGACATTCGTGCGCCTTTTGACGGTTATTTTGACGGGCGCGTGGCCGAGATCGGTGATTTTCTGAGACAGGGTGATCCCTGTGGGACCATGGTCCAGCTTGACCCGATCCTTCTGGTTGCTGAAGTGGCCGAGCGCGATATTGCCAAGATCCGTTCCGACATGCCCGGACAGGCGCATCTGGTCACGGGTGAAACCGTGGACGGCATTGTCAGTTTTGTCGAACGTCGCGCCGATCAGGCGACCCGGACTTTCCGCATTGAGCTGGAAGCGCCCAATCCCGGCGGTTTGCTGCGCAGCGGCGTCACCGCAGACATCATTGTACCCCTTGAAGCTGAACCGGCCCACCGCATACCAACCTCGGTGATGGCGCTGAACTCAGAAGGCTCGCTTGGTGTACGCATCATTGAAGACGGCGACACGGTCCGGTTTGTCCCGATCCGCCTGCTCAGTGATGACGGCGAACAGGTCTGGGTCGGCGGCCTGCCTGATCCGGTTCGGGTCATCGTGCTGGGCCAGGATTTTGTCGCCGATGGCTCTGTTGTCACCAGTATTGATGCGGACACTGCCCGATGATGAAGGGTGTCGTTGATTTTGCCGTCAACCGGACACGGATGATCATCACGATCTTTGTCTGCGCACTGATTGCCGGGCTGATCTCTTTCATCACCTTGCCGAAGGAAGCCGATCCGGACGTCTCCTTGCCCTATGTGCTGGTCGTCGTCCCGCTGGACGGTATATCGCCGGAGGATGCCGAACGCCTGATCGTGCGCCCCACCGAAACCGAAATGCGCGGCATTGAAGGCATTGTCGAGCTGAACTCCACCGCCTCCAATGGCGCGGGCACGCTGGCGGCTGAATTTGATGTCACCTTTGATGTTGATCAGGCGATGATTGATGTGCGCGAAGCCGTGGACATGGCGCGGCGGGAATACCCCGCGGATGTGCGCGAGCCGATTGTTCAGGAGCTGAATTTTGCCCAGGCTCCGGCGATCATTGTCCATCTCTATGGCGATGCACCCGAGCGCACGCTGTATCGAGCCACGCGGGCTTTACAGGACGAGCTGGAAGCCCTGCCCGAAGTGCTGGAAGCCAATATGCGCGGCACGCGCGAAGAATTGCTTGAGATTGTGATCGATCCGGCCCGACTGGAAAGCTATAACATCAATTACGCCCAGCTTTTCAATGCGGTACAATCCAATAACCGGCTGGTCGCGGCAGGCTCACTGGAAAGCGGTGAAGCACGCTTTCAGGTCAAGGTGCCCGGCCTGATCGAGACCGTGGAGGACGCGCTCAATCTGCCGATTGCCACCAATGGCGATGCGGTGGTGACGCTGCAGGATGTCGCCGAGGTGCGCTCAACCTTCAAAGATCGCGACAGCTATTCGCGCTATAATGGCCAGCCAGCCTTCTCGCTGGAAGTGGTGCGCCGTCCGGCGGCCAATATCCTCGACATGACGGAGGCGATCCGTAGCCGCACGGACGAAATTTCAACGACCTGGCCGGCCACCATCCAGCACGCTTTCAGCCTCGATCAATCGACCTATGTGCGCAATTCGCTGAACAGCCTGTCCTCGTCGATCATGCTGGCCATCATATTGGTGATGATCCTGGTCGTCGCCGCTTTGGGTCTGCGTTCGGCCCTGCTGGTGGGTATCGCCATCCCTTCCAGCTTTTTATTCTCCTTCCTGATGCTCAACGCCTTTGGTATGCGGGTCAATTTCATGGTGATGTTTGCCATGGTTCTGGCCGTCGGTATTCTGGTCGATGGCGCGATTGTGGTGGTTGAATATGCTGACCGCAAACTGGCCGAAGGCCTGTCGCGCAGGCAAGCTTACCGCAAGGCCGGGCGGCGTATGTTCTGGCCGATCATTACCTCGACCGGGACCACGCTGGCGGCCTTTGTGCCCTTCCTGTTCTGGGATTCTATTGAAGGCCAGTTCATGGCCTATCTGCCGATCACGCTGATCTTCGTTCTGACCTCTTCGTTAATGATGGCCCTGATCTTCCTGCCCAGCCTGGGATCGGTGATTGGCAAAAAAGGCGGCAAGGTGGACGATGCCTCTGCCGTCGCCCAGCTGAATGCTGAAGACGGCGGCGATCCGCGCCAATTGCCCGGCTTTACCGGCTGGTATGCGCAGATGATCAGCACGCTGATCAAACGGCCCGTCTCGGTCACCTTGGCCGGACTGGCGGTGATCTTCATCACCTTCCAGGCCTTTGGCATGAAGGATCACAGGGTCGAGCAATTCCTCGATGTCGAACCGGAACAGATTTATGTCTTTGTCCGCGCCCGCGGCAATCTCTCCCCGGCTGAACAATATGAGCTGGCGCTGGAAGCGGAAGCGCGGATCGCCAATATCGAAGGCATCAAGGGTTATTCGACCACCGCCGGGGCCCAACGCAATACTTTCTTTGACGGCACAGCCCCGCCGCCGCCGGATAGTGTGGCGCGGATTTTCATTGAATTTCTGCCCTATGCCGAGCGGCGCAGTGGCTATGATATCGACCGGGACATACGCGCTGCGCTGGAAGGCTTGCCCGGTGTGATCATCGAAGTGCGCAAGCTGGAACAGGGTCCGCCGATTGGCAAGGATGTGCAAATTGAGCTGCGCTCAAACAATGCCGCCAATCTGGATGTCACCGCGCGATTGATACGGGCGCAGATGCAGACCATGGACGGTCTGGTCGATTATGATGACAGCCTGCCGCTTCCGGGCATTGAATGGCGCATCGGCGTGGACCGGGAAGAAGCCGGTCGTTACGGCGCAGATATCAGCCAGGTCGGTGCCGCCGTTCAACTGGTCACCAATGGCGCGCTGGTTGGTCGATACAGACCAGATGATGCCGATGAGGAAGTGGATATCCGGGTGCGTTTCCCGGAAAATTATCGCGATATCACTCAGCTGGATGCCCTGCGGATCAATACAGCGGCCGGGATGGTACCGCTATCCAACTTTGTCGAACGTGAAGCCCAGATGCGGGTCGATTCAATCCAGCGCCGCGATGGTCAACGCATCATCACCTTGCGCGCCAATGCCGCCGAGGGCGAAGCGGGCAATCTGTTGCGAGATGATTTGCGGGCATGGATTGCCAATGAGCGCGAAGCGGGCCGCATTCCCGGTGATGTCAGCATCAAATTTGGCGGGGCCGATGAAAGCAGCGGTGAAGCCATCGCCTTTTTTGGCGGGGCCATGGCCGCAATGATCTTCATGATGGGGATCATCTTGTTATGGCAGTTCAATAATTTCTGGCACGTTTTCCTGACCCTGCAGGCGGTGGTATTATCTGTGGTCGGGGTTTTGATCGGTATCTTGCTGGCCTTCCCCTATATCTCGATCCTGTTTGTCGGCACCGGCGTGGTGACCTTGGCCGGGATTGTGGTCAATAATAATATCGTGCTGATTGATACCTTTCAGCGCCTGCGCAAGCTGGGCATGGATGTGGAACAGGCGGTCATCCATACCGCCACACAGCGCCTGCGACCGGTCCTGTTGACCACGATCACGACGATTTTCGGCTTGTTGCCGATGGTGTTCCAGATCAATGCCGATTTTGGCCGCGGCGTGTTGTCAATCGGCGGTCCGGCCAGTGAATGGTGGGTTCAGCTATCCTCAGCCGTGGTCTGGGGGCTGGGCTTTGCCACACTGCTCACCTTGATCCTGACACCGGTGATGCTCACGGTTCCAACCCGGCTGGGCAATCTGCGCCGCCGCCTGATCGGTGAGACCTTCCTTGATGCCAAACCGGAAGAAGAGCTGAACGGCGAAGCGGAACCGGCTGAGTAGTAAAACCCCTTCTCTCCATATATGGGGAGAAGGTCCCCGAAGGGGGATGAGGGGTTTGGAAGTCAGAGTTCTATATTGGACCGCCCCTCACCCGGCGCTACGCGCCACCCTCTCCCCGCAAGCGGGGCGAGGGGGTCACCTACTCCCTCACCAACCGTAACACCCGGCCATTTTCTTCATCGGTGAGCAGATAAATACTGCCATCGGGTGCCACGCGGACATCCCGCATGCGGGTTTCCAGCTCACCGAGCAGGATGTGCTGATCCACGACCTCACCGTTTTCAAGATCGATGCGGCGTAAATGACCAGAGACGGTCTCGCCATCGCCGGGCACCAAAGCTGTCACCAGCAGATCGCCCTGCCAATTGGTAAACATCTCGCCGTGATACATCGCCATGCCAGCTGGTGCGATGGACGGCACCCAGAACATCAAGGGCTCGCTCATCCCCTCATACATCGTGAAAGGGGTGACCAACGCGCCGGTATAATCGATGCCATAAGAGGTGATCGGCCAGCCGTAATTTGCCCCCTCCACAATCACATTGATTTCATCGCCGCCCTTCGGCCCGTGCTCATGGGCATAGAGCGTGCCGGTGACGGGGTCGTGAACGATGGCCTGCGGATTGCGATGACCGATGGAGTAAACGCCCGGAGCCGCATCTTCAAAAATGCTGTCATAGGGGGTGCCATCGTCATGCAGATGGACGATGGAGCCAAAATGGTTTTGCGCCAGCTGGGCCTGTTCGCGAAAATCAAAGCCATCGCCGATGGTAAGCAGTAAGCTGTTATCGGGCAGGAAAGCCAGACGGGCCCCATAGTGCACATCGGTGCGGCGGTTGGGCGATGCGGCGAAAATCTCCTCAAAGTCCACCAGCGTATTGCCGACCAGACGGCCGCGCCCCAAAGCCAGTGTATTGTCGCGCACCTCACCCTTTGACCAGGTCAGATAGACCAGCTGATTGGTGGCAAAATCCGGGTGCAAGACCACATCCATCAAACCGCCCTGTCCGGAATATAAAACCGAGGGTACATCCGAGATCACGGTCAGATCGCCGCTGCGCGTATCCAACAAGGACAAACGCCCCGGCTTTTCGGTGACCAGCGCCCGGGCCTCATCGATAAAGGCGATGCTCCAGGGGTGATCCAGACCGTCAGCAATCGTCTCGACAGACAAATTATTGTCCTGAGCCTGGGCGAAAGGTGCCAATAAAAGCGCTCCCAGACTTGCGATCAAGGTCAGTGATTTCATAGCGCTTCCCCACTTATTGCCGGTATGGGTGACAGACTATAGGCTGACGCCTCATCTGTTGAGTGATTTTCACGGGATCAAGCGCCATGTCTTTTGTCCGCACAGCTTTTGCCTTCCTGATCGCCGTTCTTGTCGGCACCATTCTGGTCAGTCTGGCCAATACCCATATTGACCTTCAGGCGCTGGCTTCGGTGGGAGCCGAGATCGAGATGGGTGTGCGCATGGATGCGATGATGCGCGATTTATCCGGCTTTGGGCCGACACTTTTGATGGTTTTGGCCATCGGCTTTATCATCGCCTTTCCAATCGCTGGCTGGGCTTCAAAAGCTTTGGGGCCCAATTGGCGCTGCATCGGTTTTACCCTGGCGGGCGGTCTGGCCTTAATCGCCGTAATGACCGGCATTACCGCTTTTTATGGTCAGATTCTGGCCTCCACAATCACACCGGTCGCCGCCAGCCGCGAGCTGTCCGGGCTTTTGTTACTGTCAGTGGGCGGTGCAATAGCCGGATGCGTGTTTGCCCAGTTGAAGCCGGTTGGTGAGTGATCCCGTCCTTCGAGGCTGATCGGGCATAGCCCTCACAGCGCCTCAGGATGAGGCGAAATCTGGCTTAATATACCATCACCCTGATGAAGATCAGGGCCTAGTTCGTAGGGCTCAAAGCTTGCAGAAAAAGAAGCGGATCACTTTTCAAACCCACCAACAGCACATCTTATGAACTAGGTTCCAGCCTTCGCTGGAATGACGGTTGAGGGGACACAAATAATCCTCATCCTGAAGTGCGAGCATAACTTGCCTCGAAGGGCTCCTGCCCCCGCTCATCTCAAAAAAAGGGGCACAGATCGTTTGATCCATGCCCCCTTTTTCTGCCTGATTTAGTCCGACTACTGAATAGTCACACGAGACAGATTGTCGTCTGAATTGCGATCGACCAGCTTGTTATAGGGGTCTATACCGACATATAGCGGCTGTTCATCGACGATCAACTCAAAGCGCATTGTCGTCTCGTTGATGCGATGCTTTTGCATATAGAGGACATGGTCTGAGCCTTCGAAATCATCATCGAGACTGGTAGTGAACACACCGATATCGATCTGATAATCAATGGCCTCTTCTGTCTGCTCGCCTTCACCGTCGGCTTCAAATTTATGAGCTTCAACATCAATCACCACATCCCAGCGCCCGTCTTCGCGTTCTGAGGCGGTGGCATCTGTCACCTCCAGATCAAACAGCACGATCCGCTCAAAGAAATCATGGATCATTTGCTCGTGTTCCGGACCGGCTTCCTCGCGAAGGATACGCAGGAAATCGAGCGTGGTCGGATAAGGATTGGTGGAATAGGCCAGTTCATCAATCAGGCGACGCATGGTGCGATTGACCGTCTCCTCACCGAGATAATCCTGCAGGGCATACATAATCACCGAACCTTTGCGGTAATGGATGTATTGCTGGTTTTCGACGCGGTAGAGCGGCTGTTCCTCAATCGCTTCAGAACCACGACCGCCCAGATAACGATCCAGCTCAAACTTGAGAAAACGGCGCATATGATCCTCGCCATATTCCTGACGCATGACCATCAGGGCTGAATACTGGGCGAAGGTCTCTACCAGCATGGTGCCACCCTGAACATTGGCCGGCATGATCTGATGCGCCCACCATTGGTGCGCCGCTTCATGCGCGGTGACGTAGTAGACATAGTCAATGTCTTCCACTTCCCGCAGATCGGCGATGAAACCAATGCCTTCGGAAAATGGAATCGTATTCGGGAAAGCTTGAGCAAAAGTCTGATAAGCCGGGAATTCCAGAACGCGATACTGGCGGTATTGATAAGGGCTGAGATGTTCGGAGAAATAGGTAATGGAATCCTCTGATGCATCCAGCATGCGCTCAACATTCCAAGCATGCGGCTCATGGTAGAAGACCTGGTGATCAATCCCGTCCACATGGCGTTCGGCCAGCGCATAATCAGCCGATAGCCAAGCATAGAAATTGAGGATCGGGCGATCCATCACATATTCAAAATGCGGTCGACCACCCTCCATCCATTCGCGCTGAAGGTATCCCGGTGCAATGGCAGTCTGTCCCGGGCTGGTCGAAACGATGGTACGGAAATTGACATAATGAGCGCTACTGCCAAAGAAGGCGCTTTCGCCATAACGGCTTTCATCTTCCAGATCATAGGCCCGCGGGATGGGGTCCAGACCTTCGCGGCGACGATCCTGCCGATCAGACAGGAAAATGGCCTGATTGACGCCGATCTGCGGCATGGATTCGCCGTTATTGAAGAAGGTACCGTTGTGATTGACCGTGGTGACATTATTGCCATTGCGGAAACCGGGATTGAGACGGGCAATATCAAATTCAAAGGTACGGCTTTCTCCGGGTTGCATCGGTTCAGCGATGGCAAAGCTATACATGTAATTGCCAACATCGGATGTGACGATCTCTGCGCCTTCAAAATCCTGGCTGTTGATCGTCGTACCCGGCCCGTAGGACATCCACAATGTATCCAATTCCTGATCGGTCTGGTTTTGCAGGACATAGCTGCCACGCGCTTGATAACCTCGCGTTTCCGGCGAAATATCAACGTCATAGAAAACGTCGGTCACGGTCGGCTGAGGCAAGTCTACCAGATGCCGGTAGGTGTTCTCATATTCGGCGCGCTGAGCCCTAGCGTCCGGGCCGGAGACATACTCATTGAGGATGTTGGTGTTGTAGTAAATCCAGCTTCCTGTGAGGCCTGCCCCGAGCAAAGCCACTGCCGTCAAAGCCGAAGTGGCCGGGGTGAAGCTGCGCATTACGCCACCAATACGAGACCAGATTGGCGTCAAGGCACCGCGATTCCACATCTGATAGGCCATGATCAGGAAGAAGAGGGCCACAAAGCTCCAATACAGAGTGAACAGGGCTGAAATGCCGAAGAAATGGCCATAACCATTCATGTCTGACCAGGGGGTCTCCGGACTGAAGCCATAACGGTAAAGATTATGATCAAAACCCATCTGACCCATCACAATGGTAAGGATGAAGAAGGTCATCATCGTGGCCATACCGAGCCAGCGATTATTCATCAACACCTGCAGGAAGATCGCCAGAGCCGCTAGCAAAATCGGCGGAATGATGAATTCCATGATCGAACGCACGGCATATTGGTCCAGCTCCAAATAGGTATAGCCCTGCATCAGTTGGGCCAATATGGCGGAGCCCACAGCCACCGCGACCAGAGAAATGATCACCACGCTCATGGCGATAAATTTGGTCGAGATAAACACCCAGCTTGGTGTCGGTGTGGCATCAACGATCTCGGAAAACCTGACGCCGCGCTCGCGCCACATCAGTTCAGCGGCGTAGAAGATAACAACAATAATCGGGAAGATGGAAAACCCGCCCGCGATGGTGTTCAACATCACCCGCGTGATGGGATAATTATCGGTGCCGAAAATACCGCCACCGAGGAAAAAGGCCGGAACGGTATTGATCAGGCCGATGGCCAGAATGATCCAGAAGGCGACATTGAAGACCACGCCTTTGACCTCAAAATTAAGGCGGGCGAAAAATTGTTGGCGTGCGGTTGAGCCATCAAGGGTCGGAGCCATCCGTGGCAGGGCAATATCGGAAATGGCGCTGGTCTTGGTCGCAACGGCTTTGGAACCCTTTCCTGCCTTGCCTGAGCCGCCCTTGCGGAAGCGGAATGTCAATACATTGAGGGTAAGCAGAGCCAGACCGATGCCGATCCACATCAGGCGATTGGCCATGAACACGCCCTCAAAAGGCGTAACCAGAGAGTTTTGCTCGAACGCCGTCCAATAGCGTGTCATCAGGCTGTTAGTGTTGAGCCCGAATGGATCAATCAGGGCGATAAATTCCCGCAATTCCGGCTCACCTCGGCCGATCACCGAACCAACCAGATACAAGACAATCAGGAGCAAAAAGGCGACCCAGACCATCAAATTCGAGCGGGTAAAATTGGCCACGGTGAACAAGATTGTGCCCATCACCCACATATTGACCAGGCCAATGACGCCATAAACATAGACAAAATGAGTCAGATTGGTCGGGCCGATCAATTCCTGGTCCAGCCACGGCATTTGCGAGCCGATGAGAAAGGCCAAAGGCACGGAAGCAAAACACAAAGCTGTCGCGATAAAACCACCGGTAAAGCGGCCCAGCACGAAATCGGATTCCTTGACCGGGCGCGAGAAAAACAATTCCTCGGACTTGAAATTTTTGTCCCGCAATATGCCCGATGACAGGAAAGCCGCTGGGATCAATCCCCCAAACAGGGAAAGGAGCATCACATTGACCATCAGGGCGCTGGGTGAATTGATATTGGTATTTCCACCGCCACCGATCTGGATATTATCGATGGTGACACCGCCGAAAACCAGCAGGAAGAAAATGGCGAAAACGGCAATAAATGTGGGCGAGAACAGCTGATAGCGAACCTCAAACCCGGCGATCTTGGAGAGCATGATGAGCTCCTTTCCTCAAATTCGGGGTTTAAGCGGCGACCGGGCTTTTGCGACCATCGCGGATGGTGGCAAAATACACATCTTCCAAATCCGGGGTCACGCTTTCAAAGCCATCACCGGGATTACTATCGCTCAACACACGGATCATTACCCGGCCGACCGTGAGGCGTTCGGAAATGATATTGAACTTGCCGCGAAGGCCAGCCAGCTCTCCCTTGTCGATGATTTTCGACCAGACCTTGCCGGTCAGGCCCTTGACCAGATCGCCGGGCGCGCCCTTGGCGACAATCTTGCCTTGATTGAGGATCGCCATATTCGGGCAGAGATCAGAGACATCCTCAACGATATGGGTTGAGAGGATGACCACAACATTCTCCCCGATTTCAGACAAGAGATTGTGGAAACGATTGCGCTCTTCCGGATCCAGCCCGGCCGTGGGCTCATCGACGATGATCAGCTGCGGATCACCCAAGAGGGCCTGGGCAATACCAAAACGCTGGCGCATGCCGCCGGAATAAGAGGCCACTGCCTTTTTGGCGTGCTGGGCCAGATTGGTCTGCTCCAAAAGGGTCTCGACGATATTCTTGCGCTCCTTGGCGTTGGAGAGCCCTTTAAGCACAGCGAGATGGTCGAGCATGGCCCGCGCTGACATGCGCGGATAAACACCGAAATCCTGTGGCAGATAGCCCAAAGTGGCACGCAGGGCCTGCGGGTCTTTCAACACATCAATATCACCAAATTTGATAGTGCCGGTATCGGGAGATTGAAGCGTGGCGATGGTGCGCATCAAGGTGGACTTGCCCGCGCCATTGGGGCCGAGCAGGCCGAACATGCCCTTGGGGATGGACAGGCTGACATTGTCCAGCGCGTGCACCTTGTTGGAATATGTCTTGTTCAGGCCGTTTAGTTCCAGCATGTCTTCATCGCGACGGGTCTTGCCCATCGCCTCCCTCAAAAATCTTCACGTGAACCCTAGGGCTCTTACAATCTCAGCTCAAATGAGCATTTTTTCATTTTAGGTATAGAGGGACGTTGTCATCCATCGTCCCCTGTTGATCATCATCAGAATCAAAGCGATCCAGCAAAGACCGCTTTTGCAAAGCCTTTGTTGCGGCCAGGACCGCGGCGTGCATATCCACACCAATCTCCGCAAACAGATCGTCATAGGCCGCCATCAATTCCGGCAGAAACGCTTGCAGCTTTTCACCCTGAAGGCGTCCCGCGTCGGTCAGGCTGACCAATTTACGGCGTTTGTCATCGGGATCGGGATCAATCTGGGCAAAGCACTGATCGACCAATAGTTTCACCCGCTGCGTGGCCAGTTGATGCGATAATTTCATCTCGGCTGCCAAGGCCGAAACCGATTTGGGACCGGCATGATAAAGCGTCTGCACCGTACCGGTGACAGTGCCGCGCAGCTTGAGCCCACGAAATTCCAGCCCGTCCTCCATCTGTTCGTACAGATTTGTGAAAAGCTGATCCATGCGCATGGCAAAGGCGGCCTGACTATCAAAAAACGGAATGTCACTCATGGTTCAAAACGGCTCTTTTTCATCCTGATCTGTTAGCATATAGGGCATGCATTGAGATTATACAAGCAATTGTACAATTAAATGTACAATTGCTTGTATGTTGTAATACCCCGCACCCAACCTGCCCTCTACCCGTGACCTTGGGCGCGCTTGTCTGTATGCGAAGGCCATGGCCACTCCTCCCTTACTCACCTTGACTGATATTCACCTCTCCTTCGGGGTCACGCCGCTCCTGGTGGGGGCCGAGATGAGCGTGCATGAAGGCGAACGCCTCTGCCTTGTCGGTCGCAATGGGTCGGGCAAGTCAACGCTGATGAAAGTGGCCGCCGGTCTGGTCGAGCCCGATGACGGCACGATTTTCCTCAAACCCGGCGTTAATGCCCGCTATCTGCATCAGGAGCCGGATTTGTCCGGTTTTGCCACGGTGATGGATTATGTCACCAGCGGGTTGAGCGAGGGCGATGATCCCTGGCGCGCGACCTATCTGCTCGACCAGCTGGGCCTGAATGGCGAGGAAGATGCCTCCGTCCTGTCTGGCGGGGAAGCGCGCCGCGCCGCCCTGGCCCAAGTGCTCGCGCCTGACACCGACATTTTGTTGCTCGATGAGCCGACCAACCATCTCGACTTGCCGGCGATTGAATGGCTGGAAGACGAGCTGAAATCGCGCCGCTGCGCCATTGTGCTGATCAGTCATGATCGCCGCTTTTTATCCAATCTGTCGCGCAAGACCTTGTGGATTGATCGCGGCCGTACGCGCGTTCTCAACAAGGGCTTTTCCGCCTTTGAAGACTGGCGCGATACGGTGCTGGAAGAAGAAGAGCTGGAACAGCACAAGCTGGATCGCAAGATCGTGCGCGAGGAACACTGGTTGCGCTATGGCGTCACCGCCCGGCGCAAGCGCAATGTGCGCCGCCTGGGCAATCTGCACGATCTGCGCAAGCAGCGGGATGAATATCGCGGCCCGCAGGGCCAGGTGAAAATGGACGTCACCGCCGCCCGGACCAGCGGCAAGCTGGTGGCTGAAGCCATCAATCTCAATAAGAGCTGGTATGATGAGGCCGGCACTGAAAAGCCCGTGGTTCGGGATTTCAATATCAAGATCGCCCGCAATGCCCGCATCGGCCTGATCGGGGCCAATGGCTGCGGCAAGACCACTTTGATCAATCTGCTCACCGGCCAAATTGAGCCCGATAGCGGCACATTGCGTCTCGGCTCCAATCTGGAGATCGCCACACTGGACCAAAAGCGCGCCGAGCTCAAAGAGGACTGGACCCTGTCAGAGGCGCTGACACCGGGCGGCGGCCATCTGGTCGAGGTCAATGGCTCCACCAAGCATGTCATTGCCTATATGAAGGATTTCCTGTTTCCGCCTGAACAGGCCAACACCCCGGTCGAGGTTCTCTCCGGCGGCGAAAAGGCCCGCCTGATGCTGGCCCGCGTTCTGGCTCTGCCGTCCAATCTTCTGGTGCTGGATGAGCCGACCAATGATCTCGATCTGGAAACGCTGGACCTCTTGCAAGCCCTGATCAGCGATTATCAGGGCACGGTGTTTCTGGTCTCGCACGATCGGGATTTTCTCGACCGGGTCTGTACCAGCGTCTTGATCACCGATGGCGACGGGCACTGGATTGAATATCCCGGCGGCTATAGCGACATGCTGGCCCAGCGCGGCGCGCATATGAAAGGCCGAGACAAGGCCTCGGACAAGGCGGCCTCCTCCTCCGAAGCGGGCACAGGCAAGACCGCTGCGTCTGCCTCCGCGCCTGTAAAGAAAAAACGCATGGCCAATAAAGATCGCTATGCGCTCAAGCTTCTGCCCGGTGAGATCGAGGCGCTCAATGCCGAGATTGAAAAGCTGGAAACCCTGATGGCCGATCCCAAATTATTTGCCGACACCGTGCGCTTCAAACAGGTCTCTGACGATCTGGCAAAAGCGCTATCCAGCCGCGCGGAAAAGGAAGACCGCTGGCTGGAGCTGGAAGCGCTCCGCGAGGAGCTGGAGGGGTAGGGGCTTCACTCTCTTTCCTCCCCCGCTTGCGGGCGGAGGTGTTGAGCGGAGCGAAACGGAGGGGGCAGAGCGAAGCGACACAGATGCTCCCCCTTCGAGCGGCATTCGCCGCCCACTTCCCCCGTAAACTGGGGAAGAAATACAGTCATTCTTTCAGAGAAACCCCTTCTTGTGTTTGGGCGGGGAGAAGGCCCCGGTAGAGGGGATGAGGGGGAAAATCGGAGGACCGGCCTTTTGCAGTAGTCGCACCACGGTGCGTTTAATTTTGATGTGGCGTGTTGACCTGAAGCCAATGACCTGCCCCGCAGAGAATGACTCCACAATACAGTAGCGCCGTGTCAATTTGGCGCGATGGTGTGGATTCTTAGACATTTTTGGCGTGCACTCATGGTCTCAGCGGGGATTGTGGGGCTTTTATACCTTCCGCAAGACGTTTCCGGGCTGCCGGATGCCTTGCAGCCCTTCGGGCGGTGGATTGCACTGGTTGATCGCGAAACCCTTTTTCTAGTCGGAATGCTATTCTTTGGTGGCTGGGTTGCATGGCTGGACTTCCGGCCGTTTGTAACCCGAGCATTCACTCGATTTCGGCATCGCCGCACAGGTAACGGCCCAGCCGAACCTGAAAAGAGTTGGATTCCTTACTGGTCTGCGCCCTTCAGCATTCCCAAATTGCCCCAATATGAGGCCTCGGGTTGGACAAGAAGTGATGCCTATTTGAACCACATGCTTGTCGGCCAGGTAGCTAAGGAGAAAGGGCCTGACAACGGGTTGGGCTTCAATCCGGACACACCTCTCGCTAGAGCGAACAATGGCGATCCTCTCTACGCGGCTTATGTCGACTGGGAAAACAGGCAATTTACGTGGGAATGGCAAGACGCTACTGACTCCACACGAAAAATTGGGGTTCGAATTGCCCCATGGGACGTAGAATCGGGCCGTTTCGCTGCAACGCCGATGACCCAAGAGTATTGCAAGTTCGTGCAGAAACGCGGCGCTTTCGTTTGGGGAATCATGCAGGAGCCGATTGAGCGGCTGATTGACGAGGGAAACCTAGTACTTTGGGGCCGACCGGACTCGCCAACAGCTAGTTTTAGACGCATATCTTGGGACAGCTTTCGCCACTTCGACATTGTTGATTGGCCCCGCGGAAGGGCTCAATCTACAAATGGTGAGCAATTATATTCGCTACACGTGGAGCCGATGTCGAAGCTTAGTTCTGTGTTAGAATAAACGAACTTCTCGAACATCAATAGTATCTAGGCATTGCAGCATGAATGTTGCTGTGAATCCTCCACGACTTATTTTGTTTGCAAGTCCACGTTCGTTCTCGCCAATTAGTTCAGCCAACTGTTTAATCGTCACGTCGCGGCGAGTCATCTCCTGCTGCGTCAGTACCTCCCGCAAACAACAACGCATGGCCAATAAAGACAGCTGGCTGGACTTGAAATTTTGCGGGAAGAGCTGGAGGGGTAGGGGGACTTAAACTATTTCAGATGCTTGAAAAATTGTTATTTTTTTTACTTTTCCATCCACACTCACATACTTGTAATAATGCACCAATACATCTGCCCCACCAAAATTAGAAAAATATCTTCTAAAACTAGACATCAATAAATCTACTGAATTTTGAGAAATTTCTTTTGCGAGTTTGAAAGTTACATTTCTACCAAGCTCGTTATTAAACACTCTACCCGATCTATCATTCGCGCTCATTGAAGATACTACCATCACAGACTGTTGAGGCTCTTCAACTAAAGTCGTCTCCTTTAAATACGATGCAGATTCATTATTAAACTGTATAATTCCCTGATTATTAAAGTTAATATTTATATTTACATCACCATGATAAATCACATTATGTGCTTTTTTGATTGGCGATTCCACTGATTCAACGGAAGATGCAACCGTTCCTGGTGCAATTTTGTCTAATGGAGACTTACTGATATTTCCTCGCCTACCAACAGCTTCAGTAAACAAGTATTGCGCTGCTCCTATGACAGCCGCAGCAGCGACACTTCCGACTACATTCACAAAAATTGGAAATAGAACACTTCCACGTTCAGGAGCCCCAACTAATATTTTTACGTTCTCCGAATATGGTCCTTTAAATCGGGCAGTCTCGTTTTCCACTAAGAATGCTGCCCTATAAATTGCGGTGCAAATACCTCCCAACGCGTCTCCAGCCCCAGTTGCTGAAACTAAATGATCCCGCACACCTTCACCTTCGAACTGTATTTCTATCCGTTCCATATAACCTCCTCAACGCCCCCCGTGGCCCTATTTTCCCTGTGAGTTGAGGGTTATACCGGCAGGGGCAGCGTCCTGCAACTTAATTGCGAGATGTCTTTATTTTACAGCTTTTGATTCAGGCAATGCCGAGCATTCAATACGCCCGACTGTCTTGATGGAATGAGGCCTCAGGGTTTTTTCGCGTCAAGGGTGAAACCGCAAGGCGGCGCTCCGCGCCCTTGACGCGGCGCAAACGCGCTGAGGCAAAATGCTTCCAAGACATTCAGGGGGAAATTTCCGGGCTTTCAGTCCAAACACCGGGAGAGATGAGGCCTTCCCCTCTATTCTATCGCAAATAATATTTGTCATCCCGGCCGGATGCCCGGTCTTGGGCCGGGCGGAGAGCCGGGACCTAGAGGGCACAATTTCTGGGTCCCGGATATTCGCCCCGAATAAATCGGGGCATTCTTCCGGGATGACAATAATGATATTTGACACTCACCACTCTCTTTCTCACCCGCAGCTTCGCGGCACCACCGGCTAGGTGGCCGCCGCCGTGATGGGAACCATGACCGCGGCGATCATGGCCGTCTGGGCCGCAATGACGGCGGCCAAGGCACTGGCGCTGCGCACGGGGTCATCGCCCTGAGCTTGAAAACCGATCATCGTGGCCAGGCGGACACGGGTGTATCCCGCAGATTCCAGATTTCTGGGCAGAGCTTGGGCGATCTGTGCAATTTTCACCAGATCCATGGCCGAGCGACCACTGGCCGCCCATTCCATTGACATCGAGCGATCAGAGCGCCCCCGCAGGAAGCGATCTTGGCGCCGTGCATCCTCCAGATCATTGAACCGCGCCAACACCGCTTCGCCGGCATCCCCCAACAGCACAGCATGGCGCGCGCCATCGCGTTTGTAATGCCGGGCCCGTTTGTCAGCGCCGAAGATCGCCTCGGTGCGCTGGCGAGCCGCGATCACGGCTTGCGGGTCAGCCCCGGTCAGCACATGGGCAGCGGCATAGGTATCGGTAATCGCCACATTGGAGCGCCACCAGGGCGGTCGCAGGGCCCGCTTCATCTCGAAGAAGGCCGGGATGGAATGCGCGTCGGTTTCACCCAGTGACAAAACGAGCGCGGCCCGGGCACCACCAGAGGCCAGAGATCCGGTTTTTGAATGCTTGTTCTGGGCCCGCAATTGTTCACGCAAATGGATGAAGTGGGTCACATCGACCTGATGGGCGGTCAACATGGCCGCATAGACCCAGCGCATCGCGCCTTCGGGGGCATGAAAACTGCCGAGCGCCAGTTTCAACGCCTCATATTTGGCCTGCGTTTCAGCAGCCAGTGCGGCGACTTCACCCCTGGCGTGAACCAGAGCCACAGCGGTAAAGGCTGCGGCCTGCCGGTCTGGGCGCGGTTTGCCATCGCGCAGGGCGTCGATGAGCTGAGAATAACGATCGAGCGGAGTTTTCATACAAGCGGCCCTCTTTGTGAATTAGCCAGCATACTAACACTCATCGGCGAATATGATCGCAGGGACTATCTGTGTTGCAATCCCGCCCGTGTTACAATCCCGCCTGCCTGGCCTCACGCAAAAAAGGGGGGCCGCTGTGGCAAAATGCTTCCAAGACCTGTATGGGGAAGGATTCTACGCTTCCTCATCCAATGCGGGGACAAGCCAAGGCTTATCCTCGGATTTTGCGTGGATAATATTTGTCATCCCGGCCGGATGCCCGGCCTTGGGCCGGACCCCTGTATTCACTGGGATAAACTCCGAGCCGGGACCCAGAGGGCACCATTCCTGGGTCCCGGATATTCGCCCCGAATAAATCGGGGCATTCTTCCGGGATGACAAAAGCTGTCACCTTGCAAAAGGGGTCGGGTGATCCGGCGGGGCCGATAATGACCGCCAAAACCAGTCCACACCCCCCGTAAACACCCCTAAAGACCGCTCCACGCCGCTTTAAACCCGCCGGGAGCGCGCCCCCTTTAACGCAGGGCGCTGGAATGGGCCGGGCCGAGCAGAACCGCATTGAGCAGGAGCAAATCCAGACCTTCCAGATAGGCCCGTGTGGTCGGGGATTGGGTGAAGGCGATGACGTGACCGGAGCCTATGGCATTGGAAACCACAAACGGTTTGAACGCCATTTGTTCAATGTTTTCAGACCACAAATAGCCCGACGCGACCAGATCATCCGGTCCAGCAAAGCGCAGGGCGGTGTCGGCATCATCGATCGTGATCGGGGCATAAATATCTGATCCGGTGGCCAAAGCTGCCGCACCGCCATCATAGCCAGCCGACATCCAGGCATTGGCATTGGCCTCCACCCTGAGCAGGGCACCCGGAGAGCTTTCCGGCATGGCTCCATGCGGTGTTTCAGCGACGTCCAAGGCGGATTGGGTTTCCAGAATTGTGCCTGCAATTACAGGCGTTTCTGCTGTGCCATTGTCGGGCTGTGTCCCCGCGGCATGTTCCCTGTGGGCCGGGATCATGCCGACATCGGATCCGGCCAGCCAGCGTGTGGCATTGCCCAGTCCGACGACCACACCGCCCGAGCGGACAAAGCGCTGCAGATTGGCGGCACCCCCGGCTCCCAAAACACGGGTATAACGCGGCCCACCCTGCTCGGGCAGGATGATGACGTCAAAGCTGGACAGATCGGCATAGGAAATGCGGCTTGGCCTGATGATGGTGACCGGTAAATTATATCTGCGTTCAAGCACATAGCGGGTTGCACCGGAGGAGGTTGGACTGGTGCCCTCGCCCCATAACATGGCAATACGCGGGGCAATCACGTCATTATATTGGGACGAGCCGGGATTGGGGCCCTCATCCACCCAGCTTGAGGCAAGGCCTTGATATTGCGCGCCTGTTTCGCTTGCAAGCCGGGCTATAATGGCATCCAGATCGTCGGGTGCCCCATGACGCGGAATGACCACTGAACCGCGTGGAAAGGTCTGATTTCCAATGCGAAAGGCTTCATCGGTAGAGCGAAGGGCAATGCCTTCAGCGGCCAGGGCCGCAACCAGACGCGCCTGACCGGCATCCGTCCATGGTATCGCATAACCCCATGCAGCATTGGCAGAATTTCCAATTGATGACAGGGGCTCATCACCCCTTACGGGCGTGGTGGCCAGCTGGGGTGCGCGGCGGCATTCTTCCGCTTCAACATTGTGCATCAAGGGCAGGGACCAAGCGGTGACATCATACAGCTCATGGCTGAGACCGGCGGCGCGGCGCTCTTCCTGTTCTTGCATGAAATCATTGGGTAAGTCTGTGTTTGTTTCCAACAAGGTGCGCGCCAGTCGACCCGCGGGCTGATTGAAATTTACGAGGAATGCGCCATCACTGAAGCGGGCTCCACAGGCCGAAACGGGGCCGTCTGCCCGGCCGACTTCAATGCCTTGAGCGATAAGGTTTCTGGCCAGTCTTTCGGCTCCCCAGCGATTGGTGGAGGCGTCGAGCAATACCGCTTGCGGGCCGGATACTCCATTGATGGAAGAAGCGCGGAAATTTGTGTAATTTCTCAAAAATTCCTGCGGGTTAACTGAAACAATTTCGGCCGTTGATACGCTGGTGACGAAGTGATGATCGACCGCATCTCCATAGGTCAAAAGCGAACCATCACGACGACGCCATTTCAAGCCGCGCGAAGAGCCCTGTTCATAGGTCATTGAGACCGAGCCATGCAGGCTGGGCCACATATCGCCATAGCCGGGGTAAAAGGCGTCAAACACCTCACGGGTGAAATAATCATAGCCAAGCTGATCAAACCAACGGGCATGATTTCGGCCGATAATATCTTGTGATTGTCGTTGACTATCAACAATATGCGGATTGAATGGCTCAGCTGACGGGGCGAAGAAATACGTGCTATCGCCGCCCATTTCATGGGCATCGACGACCACGACCGGATTCCATTCCTGTATCACACGGACACGGCCCTGGCTTTCCGGTTGGGTCAGGGCGAACCAGTCGCGGTTCATATCGAAAATATAATGGTTATAGCGCCCGCCCGGCCAGGGCTGATCATGCTCAACCGCATAGCGGCTTTCATCGGCGACCAAGCCGCGTGCTGCGTTGAAACTATTGATAAAACGAGCCCTGCCATCGGGGTTTTGGGTGGGATCTATGATGACGATTGTGCGCTCCAGAATGCGCTCGACTGTGGGATCATTGACGGCGGCAAGGAGATGGTAGGCGGTGCGAAGACCGGCATCGGTGGAGGAAATTTCATCGCCATGAACGCCGTAGGAGAGCCAAACCACCGGCGGGGTGGTTTGTATCAGCTGATCGCGCTCTTCATCGCTGAGCCCCCTTGGATCGGCCAGGCGGGCCATATCAGCTTGGATGTCATCAAGACGCGCCATATTGCCGGGGCTGGAGATAATTGCATAGGCCAGGGAGCGCCCTTCCCAGCTGGTCGCATAATCGGTGACCCGGATTCGGTCAGGATGGGCAGCTTCAAGTGTCTTCAGATAATCAATCGCCTGTTCCGGCGGGGTGATTTCCTCGCCAAATTCATGTCCCAAAACCTCAATCGCAGAAGGCACTTCCGGCGCATAACGCGCGTCCAGCGCTGACGGCTGTGCCAGAGTTTGAGCCGAGACAAACAGGCCAATGGCCAGGGCTGAAAAGACGCGCTCGATCATGTTAATCCCCGATAGGTTTTTGCGACAGTTTTTTCCATGATTTTATATGTCCAACATAACAGCAGAACCGCCAAGCAATATCTTAGTTCGGCTGCATATCGGGACCGTAAAGAATGAAACCCCCGGTCACAACGCGACCGGGGGCTACGCACATCAGGGGTTAATTGTGTGCGCGATGGGGTTTCGAAGACGACGGGGGGTCGGGGCTCGAAAACCCTTCTCATTTGTTTGAGATGTAGCGGTGGGGGCCACGCTCTTCTGTAAAGCACTTTACACTACTTGCGAATTTTTGAGATTTTTCAGAGAATAATCAGCGTGGACGCGACCAAAGCGAGACGGGTTTGGACAGACCTTTCAGCTTGCGCGCCGGTTCTGATTTGAACTTTTTCATCCGCACCTTACCGCCGCGCTCACTTTGACACCGCTCTGAAAAAGCATCACTCAAAACGATATCCGCTTTCAGTTTTCGCGCCTCAGCCTGAACCCGGTTGGCAATGGCCACAGAGGCCCCGGTGACGACAAAGGCCATATTGCGTCCCTCTCCGATCACGCCGGACACCGTCGGCCCATAATGCAGTCCAATCGCCAGATCGAGGGGTCGCGCGCCACGTTTTTGCCGGGCCTTGTTCAATTTTCCCATCGCGCTTTGAAGGGATATGGCGCAACTGAGGGCGCGCCCCGCATCATCGGCACTTCCGTCCAGCCCGCCAAAGGTCGCCAGCACGGCATCGCCAATGTATTTCTCCAAAGTGCCATTGTGAGAAAAGACTTCTGATTCAATCACCCCGTGAAATTCCCTCAGCAATTCAAACACCTCATCGGGCGGCAAATCCTCGGCGACGGGGGTGAAATCAACCAGGTCTGCATACAGGATGACGGTATCCCTGCGGTCTCCCTGAAGGCCTGAATGTCTGGATTTAAGCACCCGATTGACGATGTCGGGCGAGAAATACCGGGACAAGGCCGTCCGGGATTGTTCGGATCGAAACAGGCGCGCCGTCAGGCTTCTGGTGCGCCGGATGACGACGATAAAACCAACGGTCAATATGAATACGATGCTCATATTCTGACCGGCGATATCAGAATCGACAAATCTCGGATGTCGCTCAATGACGCTTTGAGCCGCGCCCTGCAACATGTCAGGCACCTCATTTAAGGTGAAGACATCAGGCAGGTGCAAAACCCCATAGAGATGAGTGATCCAGGCCACCCATAACAAAACACCGAAATAGGCGACAAAACGAACGGACTGACTGATCAAAACCCAGGAATACAGGATATAGAGGCTTTGCATTTCCTGCCCCCTATAGATGCGGATCATCTCTTCAACGGCTTCTGTTGAGCCCGCTTCCACAGCATAGGGGGCAGGCGTCGCCGTCAGATAGCCCAGCATCAGGACATCAAGGGTGATGATGACATATTTCAACCAGTCATTGGGCCGATCAAACCGCGATGCCAATAACTGGACCAAGGCCGCCGGAAGAAAGATCAACGGCATTCCTATTCTGTAGATAGCGTGGTCCCAGCTTTCGAAATTATTCCATTGCATCAAGGCAAAGAACAGAAAAATGCCAACCAGTGCGAACCGGGCATAGGCCATCCAGACATGCGTTTGGCGCTCCTCGGATTTGAGGAAACGCTCCAATTCATGCGGCTCCCTGAACCCGTCAAAAACATGATCCAGAAATGCCCGGCCTTTCTCAAAGGCCTTGCGAAATTTTCGCCACCCGGCTTGCATCAACACTCCACCCCGGAACCCATAGAGATCATCATCACGCAAAGCTTCCCCAGCGCGATGTATCGACCCTGCCGCCCAAAAACGATGCCAATTCGGATCGTTTCAGGACCGAAATACGGCTGCGCCCCAAAGCAACCCACCCTCTTTGTCTCCAGACTTGCAAGGTCTGATTTACGGATACGCGTGAAGCCCCGATATGGCGCGCGAGATCTTCCTGAGAAATCAACACTTCCCCATCATGATTGTCCGTTAGCTCCAAAACCCGTCGCGCCAAACGCCCCCCAATATCAAGAAAGGCCCCATCTTCGGCCTGCGCACTGATCCGGCGCAGACGTCGACACAAAGCTTCGATCAAATGACGTGCCAATTCTGGATGAAGGGCCAGAACGTCATGAAAAGCCTGTCGTGACAGGCGCCGCAAACGCGTTGTGCCAACGGCACTGGCATCGGCTGTACGCTGCCCGCCATCGAGCAGCGCTATCTCTCCAAAAATGTCTCCCGGCTTCATCAAGTTCAATATCCGCCCCCGCCCATCTTCAGCGGAAGTTTCAATCTGAATACCGCCGGATCCGACCGCATAGAGAGCATCTCCAGGATCACCACGCTGAAACAGGAAGGCACCGCCCTCCAAAGTCACTGAGGTCGATGCGGCATCAATGGCCGCAACAAGACCCTTTGGGGCCTTGGAAAAAATTCCACTGGTGGCGAAATATGTGTGGGTTGTGTCGCTCAAGTCTCACCTTCGTCTGGTCCAGCCCCAAATCCAGCATGGGCCATGTGTCACGATAATGCGAGAGCCCCCATATGACTAACCTTCTTCGCCCCGCCAGAAAAATGTCTATTATGATCTGGAATTAGTGGGAAATTCAGCATGCTGACTGACGCTTCATGGACTGTAGCTCTGGGCGCGCTCTTCATTACGGATGAAGACACTCAGCTTGCATTGAAAACCGAAGCTGAAATACGCTATCCTGATGCAGGCCAGGCGATTATTTCACAAGATGATGACAGCAATCAGGTATTCATAATACTCAATGGCGAGGCCCGTGTTGAATTGCTGGCAGAAAGTGGTCATGAAATCTGGATAGACACGCTAAAACCAGGGGCCATCTTGGGTGAAATCGCAGCCCTGACTGCCGTCAACAGGTCTTCCAACATCTTTGCTGACACAAATATGACCCTGGCTGTTTATCCAGCCAAAAAATTTATTGATCTTTTGGAAATACACGCAGCTTTGGGCCTGTGTTTAAGCCGAACTTTGGCAGAGCGGGTCTATCATACCACCCAGCGCATGTTTGCCCTGTCCGCTTTATCAGCACCGGGCCGGGTCTATGCCGAATTGTTGCGCATGGCTGAAAAGATGACATCTGGCACACATCAAATCATCAAACCCACACCTTCATTGACCGAACTGGCCCAAAGGATCAACACAACCCGGGAGACAGTCTCCCGGGCCGTCAGCGGGCTGGAGCGAAGAGGCTTGCTCAAACGCACTGAACACGGGTTTGAATTGATTGATCCGGACCAATTATCACGATTGATGGGCCAAATGGGCAATGGGCGATGAAGTGCGCCTGTCCAAAGACGACAAGGAGCCCGGCGCAACAGCCCTTAAACTGTATAACGCAATGCCTTCCCGAAAAATGTCGCTTTTGGACTGGCCTATATATTCGCACCTGAAATTGTCTGCCGCCTCCATGGCTAATGTGGCTGCCATCGCCTCGCTGACAAAGATTGAACCCGGCACGGTTACAGGCTCAATCCGGGCCGCAATGGCGACTTGGCCACCGAACAGGGACAACTTCCCCTGCAAGGGATCCTCTGCTTCAAAGACAGGTCCATAATGACCACCGATCCTCAAACCCAAAAAGTCTGGCAGGTCGAGCTCTTCTAAATCCAATTGCGCAAAACAGCGCTGCAAGGCAACGGCGCACCGGGCTGCGTCAAAAACGGTCCGAAAGGTCAGGAACAAGCCATCACCCCAGGAATTTTCCTGCAAAGGTTGAACGTCCAGAGAGTGGCAGGTTTCAGCCAGTGCTCCCAAAACCTTCTCTACAAATACAGGAATTCGGTCATCAGCGACTTTTGATGAGCCGCTGATATCGGCAAAAATCATGGCTCGTAATTTGGTGTCATACCCCGGTCGTTCCTCCGGCAGCTCGAATATTTTTTCTGGTTTGAAACGATCCTTTGCATCAAACGGAATAATGACTTGTCGCATTTTCGCACGTTTCCAGACACGTGCATCCTGTACAGTTCCAAAGTCACTGGGTCCGTCTTGCTCATCCCAGAGCAGTATTTGCACTGGTGTTGTTGCAAACACATCTGCCCGCATGCGAGCGAGCCCCATTGCCACTTCGCTGGAAGAACGGATCAAAATATCCGATAAAATTTTCCGGTTTGACGTCACTTCGTGGAGGCTTGATGCCTGTTCAAGGCACGCCTCACACCGCTTCACCCATTCGCGCCCCAACGGCCTTACAGATTCGGCTATGAACACATTGACGGGAACGGGTAAAACCACATGCAATTCACAGCCATGGCCCAGCGCAGCTTCACCAATAAGTATATCAGAGCCTGCCGCCATTGCACCGTATACCGCTCCAATATTTTCCCGGTTAAAGGTTTCAGCGATGAGGGTTTTCAGTTGGCTTTCTTTTTGCGGAGACACACAGGCGTTTTCGTGACCCACTTGAAACAAATGACCCGCAAAATGTCCGGGACTGGGAGGCTCTAAATCTGTCAGCCAAGGTGCGGCAAAGTTTTTGGCATCACACAAAATTCTCATCTGCCTGATTGTGGTGGCATGTGCCAAATAGTTGGATGGATCCATTGAGATCGCTTTTCTGAGTGCCAAATGCGAAGCCCCCAGATCATCCATCAACAAATAGGCTTCAGCCAGTGATGCCAATTGGTAATACGCGCCCTCAGCATTCTCCGGATTAAAGTCGGTACAAGCTGATAATGCCTGTTGCGCCAATTTTTTTGCCTTATCGACTTGGCCTGACAGATAAAACATGGTGGCAGCATTAATACCGGGATAGTGGCCGCTCGTTTTTTCGAACACCCCCAAATATTGTTCAGCTGCCTGACCGGCCAAAGAGGAAAAGCTTGCCTGGCTTGCTTCAAAGGCACGTGCTTTGACCAAACGGGCACCCAAGGCCAGGCAGTCTTCATCGTGAACCTGATCTGCCAATTTGAAGCGATGGTATTCTTCTTCAGCCCGCTCCAATGCCCCGGACCGGATCAGGCACAAAACGGCCCTGTGCCGAAGCCAGACATCCTCAGGATGCGTATGCAATTCGCCCAGGCACAAATCATATGCCCGGGCGAGATCACCGCTATTGAAGCGTTCTACAATTGTGGTTTTCATCCCCACATCTAATAGACATTTCCAGCTATATTGCCAAACCTCAGGAACTCAAACCGACTAACTATCAAGGTCCCAAACCGGTGTTATCTGCCTCTGGATCTATGATAATTCTGGTAACACCCCCATCATCTGCCTGTGCAGCAGAGGTGTATAGCGCAAACTCAAACACCTTTTTTTCTGAGTCTTTGTCGATGATGGAAAAGCTGTCTGGCTTTTGGCTTTTCCCGTTCAGAGACAACCAAGACAAATCGCTAAACTCACCTGGCTTGAATCTAGTTTTAAGCTTCATGCGCGCTTCTTCAAAGCTCCACCCGAGAATATGAAGATGAAAGACCAAGCGAGTAGCGTATTTGATAGTCAGGTTGAAAGGGCATTTTTTGCTCGCCGGGCATGGCGTCCACAAGGACGCCAAGGCCGCTTCGATTTTCTGCCTCAATGCTTTCGGTGTATCTGTTTGATTGGAATCGACTACAGATTCAAAGGTTGAGAATATTGTTTCAATTTGTGAATCGCTGAATGGTTTTTTCTCTTTATCGATCCCTGTGACGATTACAAAATTTCCCTGGCGCATCGTAACCAAACTGATGGATGTTCGCCTGTATTTCACACCACTGGACTGAGCCAACTCTGCTTCAACCCGATCACCATCAAATGAATTCGCATCTATTGCTGTCATCACATCTCCCCTTACTGGATTGTTTTAAAACCCGAAATCAGACACGCTCAAGCCAGACCTTTACTCACTCTCCTTATCTGCCTGAACCAAGTTTTCTGCCTGTCTGAACTCTGCCAATGCAGACGCCCCCATTCGATTTGTAACAGGCAGCAATGTCTCCACTATCCGAACACGAACGCTATGGGCTTGCGTTTCATTTCCCTGCGCCAGAAGGCTATCCGCCAGCACATTTGATGCCCCGGCAAAAATATAGGCCCCACTATTTGTCTGGTGAGTCCAGTCTGGATTAGTCGATAGGCTGACAAACAGGTTTTCAATGATTTCTTCAGCTTCAGCATGATGGCCTGCCAAGGCCAAAATCCGGGCTTCCAACAAAGCACTTTTCTGCCTTAGATATTCCAGATCACGGCGCTCCAGAGTAATCATGGATATGTGGGACAGGTGGGCCGAGGATGCACTGAAAGCTCTGAGAGCGGCTTCATGATCGTCTGCCAAAACATGCGCCTGAGCCAACCACAAATATATCCCTGTTGCCGTTGTTCTCCACGTGGTGTTGGCTGAATCACGTTCAACCAGAATATCCGCCTCGAGAGAGGCCGAGGTCAACAAAGCTGTTGCAAATGCCAGATCGGCCTCAGAACTATCCTGACCCTCGGCAATGGTCAGACGGGCAAGGGCCATTTCGGCCGTCAAGGCGTTCCGACGAATATCCCAATTGTCTACAAATTCTGCTAATTGGTCTTCATAAACAGATATCTGCTTCAATCTGAACTCAATGGCGGCTTGACGCCCTTCCAAAACTTCTGCCGTGTCTGCCAGCCAAGCATAATTCGTGGCAATGCTGACCCATTTTTGCTGATCCACACTATTCTCATCAGCCAAGCTCAACTTAATTTCCAGAGCTGTATTCAGAAAATCCATGGCTTCTTGGAAACGGAAAGATCGTAAATAGACCACGCCAAGGTTTGTGTAGGAGTAGGCAGACTCTGTAAGCCATTCCACATTCGTCGGATCAATGGCGACCAGTTGATCAGCCAATTCCTTGTATTCAACCCAATAACGCTCCCGGTCCTCGGGACGGCCTTGATGGCCTGCAAACTCGCCTACCCAAAATGCGCTTTGGGAATGTTCGTAAATCCGATCAGGATCATCTGGTGCTTGGGAAAGATGTTGGAGGGTCGATTCATATGACGATGAGAAACGCTGAAACGCGCTTTCCAAATCCCCGGACGCGGATTCTATCCGGCCTAACAAATGAAATGCCCTGGAACGCCGCCCGAGTGAATCTGCCGAAAGATCCCCCAGGTTTTGCCCAGAGTAATACTCGATCACTTGTTCACCCACAGCATCGAGAACGTCCAGGCGCCCTACGGGTTCCAACCTGTCTTTCAAATCGGTCAACATGAATTCGATCAACCCCTCCGCCTCAGCCCGGCGCTGCTCAGCTTCGGACTGAGCAGACAGGGCTGATAAAGCCAATGCCCCCATTATTAAGGACAAACAGAGGGAAGCAGTCGTGATCACCGTCACGCGTCTTTGACGCCGCTGAAGGTCACGCTGGATGATTTCATTCAATCCCAGTCCAAGCATGCCCGCAACCAGCTTGACCAAGGCTAACCGAAACCCGTCACCTTCTGACCTGAAGTCAGCGGCCAATGGCTCCAACACTTCTCCCTGCGAACAACCTTCAAGCAAAGCAGGCGGGAAACATTCTTCCCCGTTTTGATTACCATTCAGGGACGCCAAGGGTTCCCCGCCGATAATGGCGGTAAAAATCGGCCTGTCCGGATACAGCTCACGGAAGGTCAGGATTTCCTTGTTGACCCATTTGGATTTCGCCGAAGCAGGCGAGCATAAAATGATCAAACAATCCGAATTGGCCAAAGCGGTTTGAACCGCTTCAGACAGATTTTCAGCGACGGATAATTCCTCCCTGTCCCTGAAAATCGGGGCCAATCTCTTCGGAACACAGCCCATTGGAGTGTCTTGTCCAACCAATCTGGAAGGCACACGATAGGCTTCAAAACTGCGATGAATGCGCTCTGCCCATCGGCTATCTTTGTGGCTGTAACTGATAAAAGCCCTATATCTGGTATTCTTGGTCACACTCAACTAGCCCCCAAACCGGAATGTCTATTTCGTTATTCTTGCCCCATGACGCCTGGGGGCAAGTTATAACCTGATGTTGTATAGATTTTACCCCGAACGAAAGAAATATAGTAGAACTTAGTGGCCTAGATTTCTCTGCGGCCCAAAACGGCGGAACACGATACGAAGTTGGGGCTTCGCCCTGGGTAAGGACACATGCTCCGCCGCCTCCTCCCCCTAAAGGAAGGTCATGGGCCACTCCTCGGAAGTGGTTATCCCCTTATAAACCTATGGAGAAAGCATGAGCGTGACCAAGATCACGCTATATGTGACCCAATGGCAGACAAGGTGCTTTTGGTAATGTGATCGGGAATAAAATCCATCACCGCACGATATCATTACGGTGTTTGCAGGCCCTGAATATCAAGAGACACAGCCTGTATTGTCACCCCGCCAAATCCGGCCCGGGTGTGCAAGCGAACCGGTATGTGGATGTCTCCGTTCTGAAACGGGGCCAACCAAACCGTCAATGGATGCCTCAGCTCAGCCTCACTTGGGTAATCTTCCGGATCATAGCCTGCGATCGGTTCATACCAGATATGGCAGATAAGCGCTTCTCCACGCCATGCCCGCGTTCTGATATCTTCAAAACCACCCGCTTCGAGACGCAAATCATAACGGGCCTTGCCATCAAAAACCGGAATACGACCGGAGCAAACGCTGTCATTTGAAGACGCTGTCATTTCAGACAATAAAAACAAGGCCGACATCGGGTCGACCGTATCTGTCCTGTGGTGTTCGGACGCTGGCGGCTGGCCCAAGGACCCAAAAGGCGGTTCCACCTCAGCCCTAGCAGTGGCTTGCCCATAGGATACGTCGACCGACCTGACCTTATCTCCCGTTCGTTCGATATGTGAGTAGCTCTGGGGGTTTGAAAGCGTTTGGCCTCTTTGGCCAGACACTTCAGCCCGGATATCAAAATCGGTAAAAAGAGCGGCCAGACCTGAGGCTTCAATATGGGTATTGGCAAAATAAGTTGTCTCAGACATGTGCGCCGACAACGTTATCTCGCCGACTTTGAAAATCAGAACCGAGCTTGAATACTCTGCTGTAATCCGCGTTTCCCCTGCCGACAGATCAGGCGCATCATCTGCCCAAGCATGACTTGTCAGAGCCAAAACCATGACACTGCTCACAGCGAATATATGTCTGAAAAAGCACATGACGCTTAGCCTGTTTCATCCGGTTTTTGTCGTCCCAGAAAATAGACAGGAATTCCGATAATCATCAAAATCAATCCCCAGACAATCACCTCCAAACCCGAACCAATAATAGCGAAAATCGAGAACAGAGCGGCCATCATCGCAATAAAAGCCCAAGCACGGCCAGACCTCCATGAATGCTTCAATTCAGCGATGGCGCTGACAAGATACGGGACCAAGGCTGTCAATGTACTCATCATCAGGAAAAAGGTGAAAGCCCCGATCAACCCTCTGGAATAATTGGTAATGAGTAGTATTGACGATAAAGTCGAGCCTATCAAAAGTGACGTTTGCGGTGCCCCCGTTGCATTCAGGCGCGACAGGAATTTCGGGGCCAGTTTATCCAGCGACATGGCCATTGGCATCTGACCACTGATGAAAATATTGCCATTTATCGAACCCGCCGTGGCCAGCAGGGCTCCCAATGCAATCATGGACGGGCCCCAACGCCCCAGGCTTTGCGCCGCATCGGCAAAGGGTGAGGTTGAATTGACGAGTTGATCTGCAGGAACCAGCATCATAACGGCTGCTGTGGCGGCAATATAAACCGTGGCCACTGTGATGGTCCCGACAATCACGGCTCTTGGAATGGTCCGCTCGGCGTCCCTGACATCACCGGCTGGTATAGTGCCCGCTTCCATTCCGAGAAAAGCCCACATGGTGAGCAAGGCGGACGCTGGCAGTATTGACAGCAAAGAGCCGCCTGACGGGTTTATACTCGGCAGGTTTTCTGGCTGCCCGGCCACCAAACCCAATCCGATAATCGCAAACAATGGCAGCAATTTCAAAACGGTCATTATGACTTGGGTCAGCGCAAAATCTTTTGCGCCCCGCATGGCATTGAGTGTCAGTACCCATATCAAAGCCAGGGCGGATGAAGCCTGCAGCACCGGGTTTTCCGATAATCCGGGCACAAATATCGTCAGATAGCCAACAAAGGCGATGGCGATAGTCGGCGTGGCAATCCAGACAGAAATCCAATACCCCCACCCGATCAAAAACCCTGTCAGATCACCGAAAGCATCATGGGCGAAAGCAAAGGGCCCGCCTGTTCTTTCCGTACGGCCTGCCAACCGGGCCAGAACCAGCGCAATCAAAACGGCACCGCCCGCAGACAGCAACCAACCGCCAAAACTCAGCAATCCAAAGGGAGCCAGAACAGCCGGTAACATGAAAACGCCTGAGCCGATCATCACCCCGACACTTAACGACCAACACCCCCAAAACCCCAGAGACTGATGGGACAGAAGTTCGGGTTTTTCTTTTTCCATCAAGACTTTCCTTCAGGAGTTTAGCTTGCTGAACATGACGCTAGAGCGTCAGAAGCCCCTGAACAAGAAAAATCGATTTGCCCAACCCTGTTCTGTCTTGATATTTTAGATATGCGCACTGGATTGGTGTTTTGGCGTAATTGGTGTAAAGCCTCGCGGCTTCCCACACCGCCTGAAGGCCGTGTTGCCCCCATGTTGGAATTCTGACCCATGTCACTGAACCCGAATATCGCGCCGGCTTTGGCCCAGGCGCTCGAGAAAAAAGGCTATACAGCCCTAACTGAAGTACAAGAGGCTGTTTTGGCATCCGGGGCTGAAGGGTCCGATTTGCTGGTTTCCGCCCAAACCGGGTCAGGAAAAACGGCCGCTTTCGGGATGGCTATTGCCCCGACCCTGCTCGGTGATGAAGAGGTTTTTCAACCCGCAGGCAAGCCGCTGGCCCTGATCGTCGCTCCAACACGAGAACTGGCCTTGCAGGTTCAGCGCGAACTGGTTTGGCTCTATGGGGTCGCACGCGGACGGATCGCCTCCTGTGTCGGCGGCATGGACCCACGCACAGAACGACGCGCACTGGAACGCGGTTGTCACATCGTTGTCGGCACACCGGGTCGCCTTTGCGACCACATCAAGAGACGGGCTCTGGATTTGTCCGAATTGAAAGCCATCGTTCTGGATGAAGCCGACGAAATGCTTGATTTCGGCTTCCGCGAAGATCTGGAATTCATTCTTGATGCAGCCCCTGAAGAGCGGAGAACCTTGATGTTCTCGGCCACGGTTCCGCGCTCCATCGCGACCATGGCAAAGCGCTATCAAAACGATGCCGTTCGCATATCCACTGTGGGCGAACAACAACAACATGGTGATATTGATTATCGCGCCATGGCGGTGGCTCCCGCTGACCGGGAAAATGCCATCATCAATGTATTGCGCTATTATGATGCCAAGAGCGCTATTGTCTTTTGCGCAACCCGCATGGCGGTCAACCGGATGGCCGCCCGATTTGGAAATCGCGGTTTTTCCGTCGTGGCCCTGTCAGGCGAGCTGAGTCAATCAGAACGCACCCATGCCTTGCAGGCCATGCGTGATGGTCGCGCCCGCGTTTGTGTCGCCACGGATGTGGCCGCGCGCGGCATTGATCTTCCAGGCCTTGAGCTGGTCATCCATGCCGATTTGCCAACCAATAGTGATACATTGAAGCACCGATCCGGGCGGACCGGACGTGCGGGCCAGAAGGGCACTTGTGCGCTGATTGTCGCCAATTCCCAACGTGGCCGTGCCAATCGCCTGCTCAGAACGGCGCAAATTCAAGCCGAATGGTGCAATGCACCAAGTCTGGATGACATCAAAAAGAAAGATCATGAGCGCCTTCTCAATGATCCGAGCTTGAGCGAAACCTATGATGAAGAGGCGATGGCGCTGGCCAAGCAATTGCTCGAGCTTCACGGCGCTGAGCAAATTGCCGCTGCTTTCCTCAATAGAGGCCAAACGGATATGCCTGCGGCTGAAGAACTGGTCGATGTCAAAGTGCCTTCTGGACATGAAGAGGCAGCCAAATCCCGCCGAGACCCATTTACTGACGGCGTCTGGTTTGAGGCCTCGGTTGGGCGTAAACAAAATGCTGAACCGCGCTGGCTCCTGCCGATGATTTGCAAGCTAGGCGGGATTACAAAAAAAGAAGTCGGTTCGATCAAGATCGACCAGAACACGACCCGTTTTGAAATCACTGGCAAGAAAGCTGATCGTTTCTGGGATTCCGTTGTCGCAAAAGGCGGCGGCGAGAATAATCTGAAAGTCACCAAGGCTGCGAGCGGACCTTCATCATCTGGAGAGCGGTCATCCTATAATCCTGACCGGTCTGCCCCCACCGCTGGTAAAACCAATGCCCGCCATCAAGCCAAGAAGCATGGCGAGAAAAGTTACACAGGCAAACCCAAGCGTGACGATGATCGTTCGTCAAAACCAAGATTTGATGATCGCCCGACCAAGCCAAATTTTGAGGACCGATCCGGAAAACCGAAAACCACTGGCAGACCCGGTGGCAAACTGGCCGGAAAGTTTGCCGGAAAACCCGGCAAGAAAAAAGATGACAGGCCGGGTGGAAAACCGACCAAAAAACAGGATGGAAGCCCGGTAAAGAGAAAGCCTTCACCTACAGGTGGAGACTGGACTCTCAAGCGTAAAAAGAAAAAGCCCAGACCCGGTTCCTAATTTTACCTCGGCTGTTCATCCAGCAAGGCTGAAAATCGCTTGGGAAATGACTCTGCCAAGTCAGAATCACTGCTGGTTGTCAGTTCCAGATCAGTGAGAAGCCCTGTCTTGATTGAATATATCAATCCGTGAACAGACACAGATTGCTCCCGTTTCCATGCATCCTGAATCGTTCTGTTTGAGGCAACAGAGCGAACCTGCATGGCGACATTGATTTCGCAAAGGGCATTAATCCGGGCTTGCTCATCGGCTATGAGTTTTAGCCGGTCTTTCATATTCGCGGCGGTTTCGCGGATCGGATAAATCCAGTCATCAACATGTTTCAGATTGGCCCCGGTCAGCGAAGCGGCAACACCTCCACATCCATAATGCCCACAGATGATGATATGTTTTACTTTCAGAGCATCAATTGCGTACTGAAGAACGGAGGAAAAACTGGGGTCTGACGGATTGGCAATATTGGCCACATTGCGATGGACAAACAACTCCCCCAAGCCGAGACCCGAAATATCGTTGGCGGGCACCCGGCTATCTGAACACCCGATCCAGAGATATTCGGGACTTTGCCCCTCAGAATGCTGACTGAAAAACCCTGTTTCAGATCGGGTTTTCTCTTTTACCCACTCAGCATTATTCTTTAGCAAATCGCCTATCATTTCACGGTCTTTCGTCGCCAGAATGTTTTTCGTGGTGAGCATAATTTGTCCGGTCTGATCGGTCCACAAGACTTGCCAGCCTCCAAAATTTGATCACTTTTCATCCCACCAGAACTGCCCTTCAAAATCATGTGCACTTGCAGGTTCCTGTCTGGCCTGACAGGGTACACGGCTGGGTCGCAAAACTTTGTTTTGTGCAGCCCGAAATCCGGGGGAGTTGTCCATGCCTGAATCAATCAGTGGTTTTTTTGGTGTCGCCGTCTTGTTGACGTTGGCCTTTTTGCTTTCGACGAACCGCAAGGATATCAATCCCCGCGTTGTGGTCAGCGCCCTGGCGCTTCAGGTCGGCATTGCCGCCATGGTTTTATATGTGCCTGCAGGCCGGTCCGTTATTTCCTCCATGTCAGAAGGGGTCAATCAATTACTGACCTTTGCCTCCGCCGGAATCGATATGGTGTTTGGCTCTCTGGCTTCAGACAATGTCGGTTTCAGTTTTGCTGTTCACATTCTGCCTGTAATTATCTTCTTTTCAGCCCTGATGTCTGTTCTCTACCATATTGGTATCATGCAATTGATCGTTGCCGGATTGGGGCGTTTTCTCAAAACAGTATTGGGGACAGGCCGGATTGAATCGCTCAATGCTGCCGCCAATATATTTGTTGGCCAAACCGAGGCCCCGCTCGCTCTCAAACCCTATCTGCCGCATATTTCCAAGCCTCAGCTTTTTGCCATCATGGTTTCAGGATTGGCTTCGGTCGCTGGTGCTGTTTTGGCGGCCTATGCCTCCATGGGCATCAGTGTTGAATACCTCTTGGCCGCCAGCTTCATGTCAGCACCGGGCGGGCTATTAATGGCCAAGATCATCATGCCGGATGGCAAGGGCAAAGCACCGGATCAGGATTTGATCAAGATTGAAAACGAGCGCACCAAGCACACTAATGTCATTCTGGCCGCTGCCGTTGGCGCTCAAGACGGGCTGAAACTGGCCTTGAATATTGGTGCCATGCTGATTGCCTTTGTCTCCCTGATTGCGCTTTTAAACGGCATTCTGGGCGGTGTGGGTGGCTCTGTCGGCATGGACGGGCTGACTGTTCAAAGTATTCTGGGGTATATCTTTTCACCCCTGATGTATGTGTTGGGCATTCCCTTGGCTGAAGTTCAGGCCGCCGGTGCCATTGTTGGCGAAAAACTAATCGTCAATGAGTTCGTTGCCTTCTTGTCCCTGACCGCTGATATGGAGGCCTTCTCGCCGCGTACCCAGGCCATTTTGACCTTTGCCCTGTGTGGCTTTGCCAATCTGAGCTCCATCGCCATCTTGTTGGGAGGACTGGGTAGTTTGATCCCGGACCGCCTGGGTGAGATTGCCAAATTCGGTTTGCGAGCTGTTGCAGCGGGCTCCTTGTCCAATCTGATGAGTGCCACTATTGCCGGTCTTCTCTTCATACCTGCCTAGAAAGCCGACGCATGAAACCAATGCCCGTCATCCTGGATTGTGACCCGGGAATTGATGACTCGATCAGCCTGATGGTCGCTCTGGCCTCACCGGAAGATTTCGACATTCTTGGCATCACGACCGTGGCCGGAAATGTCGATCTGGACACCTGTACGTCCAATGCCTGCGCGATCCGGGAATTGGCGCATCGGGATGATGTTCCAGTGTATGCAGGGTGTCCTCGTCCGCTGGTAAATGCACCGGTCTTTGCCGAGCATATCCACGGCGAAACAGGGCTTGGAAATTGTGTGCTTCCCACCCCTGAAAGGGGTGTAGAAGATCGGCATGCGGTCGATTTCATCATCGAGACTCTGCTGAAGGCCGAAGATGATTCCATTACGCTGGTTCCGACCGGACCCTTGACCAATATCGCCGTGGCGATGATCAAAACACCGGCCATCCTGCCCAAGATCAAAGAATTGGTGATCATGGGTGGTGCCCGAAAAGAAGGGGGCAATATCACCGCCTCTGCCGAGTTTAATATCAAAGCCGACCCGCATGCGGCCCATGTGGTGTTTGGCTGTGGCCGCCCGATTATCGCCATTGGTCTGGATGCGACGCTGCAGATCCGCTGCTCGCCGGAACGGATGGATCAGTTTCTGGCCATGAAGACACCCTCTGGTGAGGCCGCCCATGCGATGATTGCCCACGTCAATTCAGTTTATGGTGATGTCTACGGCACGCAAGGCGCTGCCTTGCATGATCCTTGTACCATTGGCTATTTACTGGCCCCGGATTTGTTCAAAACCCGACCTGCCCGAGTTCAAATTGAAATGTGCTCTCCCCTGACAGCAGGGCATACAGCCATTGATCTTCACGGGTTTGATGACAGCCTTGCCAATGCCCATTGGGTGGAAGAACTGGATGGTGAGGCTTTGTTCTCATTGATCATTGAGCGGATGAAACGGATATGAGCCAAACCCGGATCACTATTGTCGGATCAATCAATCTGGATATCGTTGCCAGCGCCGAATGCCTGCCCGCTCCCGGTGAAACCGTAACCGGAGCCAGACTGGCCCAACACCCGGGCGGCAAGGGGGCCAATCAGGCGCTAGCCGGGTGCAGGCTGGGTGCCGATGTGTTGATGGTGGGTCGTGTCGGTGCGGATGCCAATGCAAAGCTGGCCCTGGCCCTGCTGGGCAAAGATGGTGTAAATCTGGACAAGGTTTCCATTGATGCGGATTTACCAACAGGCGTCGCCCTGATCGGTGTCGATGCGAAGGGCGAAAACCAGATCATCGTCGCGCCCGGCTCCAATGAAGCCTTAAAGCCGGAGCATCTGGATATTCCTGATTGTGATGCCATGATCTGTCAGCTGGAAATTCCGGTGGAGACCGTGCTGGCCGCCGCTGAAAAAACGGATGCATTTTTCAGCATCAATCTGGCCCCGGCCCTGCCTGTACCGGACACTCTGTTTGAGCGGGCCGATCTGATCATTGTCAATGAAACCGAGGCCGCTTTTTATGGCGAAGACCGGCTGGCCCGGTCTAAGGGTCTGGTCGCCATCACCTATGGGGCCAAGGGCGCGGCCCTGTTCCAAGACGGGCAGGAACTCGCCCGAGCCTTGCCGCCCAGTGTAACAGCCCTGGACGCAACAGGCGCAGGCGATTCATTTGTGGCGGCCCTCACACTGGCTCTGGTGCGCGGAGACAGACCCGAAGCGGCCCTGCGCTTTGCCTGCTGTGTGGGTGCCCTGACCGCGACACGTGAAGGCGCACAGACATCCTTGCCAAAACTGGATGAGGTCAACGCCTTGATGGCTCAAACCTGAGCCTATTCGCCGTCGGTCAGGCGGGTATAGGTTGACGGTCTGCGATCACGGAAGAATTGCCAGTTATTTCGCACCTCCTGAACCATGCCCATATCCATGTCGTGGATGATCAACTCATCCTTGTCACGGCTGGCTTCCTTTTCGATCTGGCCCCGCGGATTGACGAAATAGGACTGGCCGTAAAACTCGCCGATATCCCAGGGCTGCTCATGGCCAACGCGGTTGATTGCGCCAATCCAGCAGCCATTGGCGGCGGCTGAAGCGGGCTGTTCCAGTTTCCAGAGATATTCAGACAGGCCGGCCACGGTGGCGGATGGATTGACGATGTATTCGGCACCATTCAAGGCCAACGCCCGCCAACCTTCCGGGAAGTGGCGATCATAACAGATATAGACACCCAGCTTGCAATACTGGGTCTCGAAAACCGGCCAGTTGGAGGCACCGGGTTTGAAGAAGAATTTCTCCCAAAAGCCTGCGACTTGCGGGATATGAGTTTTGCGATATTTGCCCAGATAGCTTCCGTCAGCGTCAATCACGGCACAGGTATTATAATAAACCCCTGTGACATCATCCTTTTCATAGATCGGAACCACGATGACCATTTTATACTTGGCCGCGTATTCCTGCATCAATTGTGTCGTCGGTCCATTGGGAATGCTCTCGGCACTGGCATACCATTTCGGATCCTGGCTGGGGCAGAAATAGGGCTGGGTGAATACCTCCTGAAAGCACAATACCTGCACGCCTTTTTCCCCGGCCTCATCGATCAGGGGAATATGGGCTTCGATCATCGCCTTGCGGATGGTTTCCGGGTCATTATCGGTCGATGATTTCAGGGCCATCTGGATCAGGCCACCGCGTAATGTGCTCATAATTATTCCCTCAATCTTTCGTCTGTTCGTCGGGCCCGGTTTTGAGACCGGGCGTTAATTCATGCTTGGAAAGGTAAATTGTGCGCCGGAACGAATACCGGTCGGCCAGCGTGTGGTGACGGTTTTCAGCCGGGTGTAAAAATGGACAGCTTCAGGACCATATATGCCGTGCGCCCCGAAAATTGAGCGCTTCCAGCCACCAAAGCTGTGATAGGCGACCGGAACGGGGATCGGCACATTCACCCCGACCATTCCCGCTTGCACCCTGGATGAAAAATCACGGGCTGCATCGCCATCGCGGGTGAACAGGGCGGCACCATTTCCATATTCGTGGGTATTGATCAGATCAAGCGCCTGGTCGTAGGTTTTCGCCCTCAAAACCGAGAGGACCGGGCCGAATATTTCCTGCTTATAGACAGACATCTCCGAGGTGACGTGGTCCAGCAGTGTGCCGCCCAGCCAGAAACCGTCCTCATACCCCTGCAGTGACAGTCCACGCCCGTCCACGACCAGTTGAGCGCCCTCTTTCTCCCCCTGGGCGATCATGCCTTCGATACGGGCCTTTGCCTCCGCTGTGATTACCGGGCCCATCTCGGCATCGGGATCGTCATGCGGGCCGATCTTCATCGTCCGGACCATCGGGGTGAGTTTTTCTACCAGCTTATCGGCGGTTTCTTCACCCACGGGAACAGCCATAGAGATCGCCATGCAACGCTCCCCGGCTGAGCCAAAGCCTGCGCCCATCAGCGCATCGGCGGCCTGATCCAGATCAGCATCCGGCAGGATAATCATATGGTTTTTGGCACCGCCCAGCGCCTGCACCCTTTTCCCCGAGGCACAGCCACGCGTATAGACATATTCAGCAATGGCGGTGGAGCCGACAAAGCTGATCGCCTGAACATCGCGATGATCCAGCAGGGCATCCACGGCCTCTTTGCCACCATGCACGACATTGAGAACACCGGCGGGCAGGTCTGCTTCCTCAAACAATTCATGCACCAGATTAGCACTGGATGGATCACGCTCGGAGGGCTTTAAAACGAAGGTATTGCCCGTCGCCAATGCCATCGGGATCATCCATAGGGGCACCATGGCGGGGAAGTTGAACGGGGTGATCCCGGCGACCACACCCAGGGGCTGACGCTCATTGCAGCTATCAATTCCGGGGCCGACATCGCGGCTGAACTCGCCTTTCAGCTTCTCAGCAATGCCGCAGGCATATTCCACCACTTCAAGCGCACGGGTCACTTCCCCCAGCGCGTCATCATGGGTTTTGCCGTGCTCAAGCGAGATAGTTGTCGCCACCTCATCAGCGCGGCGCTTTAACACCTCACGCAGCTTGAACATCACCTGAGCGCGTTTGGCCGGAGGCGTCGCGGACCAGGTTTTAAACGCTTTTTTGGCGGATTGAACCGCGGCGTCAATGTCTTGGCTTGCGCCCAGAACAACCTCACCGGATTGTGCACCGGTGGCCGGGTTGAAGACGGGCTGAGTTGCTTGCGTACTGCCCGATGTTTTTTGGCCGTCAATAATATGTTCTATACGTTTCACGATGGAATTAATCCAGTTTTTTCAATATGGAAGCAATAGTTTCGAAAGCGAAATCAATATGCTTTTTTTCAATTATCAGAGGTGGAGACAAGGCAATTGTATCCCCCGTCGTGCGCAATAAAAGCCCGGCCTCATAGGCTTGCAAAAAGACCTCAAAGGCCCTTGCCGTGGGCGCACCGGGGCGCGCTTCCAGCTCGATCCCGGCGATAAAGCCCATATTGCGCAGATCAATGACATGCGGCAGGCCCTTCAGCGAATGCACCGCCTCTTCCCAATAATCAGACAGCTCGGAGGCGCGGGTCAAAAGCCCGTCTTCTTCATAGGTATCGAGGGTTCCCAGTGCTGCGGCACAGGCCATCGGGTTGCCAGAAAACGTATAGCCGTGGAAGAATTCCACCATGTTTTCCGGGCCCGTCATGAAGGCATCATAGATGCTGTCTTGTACAAACACGGCCCCCATCGGAATAACTCCATTGGCAAGGGCCTTGGCGGTGGTGACGATATCCGGTTCAACGCCGAAATGCTCAACGGCAAAAGGCGATCCCAGACGCCCAAAACCGGTGATGACTTCATCAAAGATCAGCAAAATACCGTGTTGATCACAAATCTTGCGCAGACGCTCCAGATAGCCTTTTGGCGGCAGGATTACGCCAGCAGAGCCCGCCAAGGGCTCCACGATCACCGCAGCAATGGTGGAAGGATCGTGCAGCTCGACCATGCGGATCAAATCATCGGCCAGCTCAGCCCCGTGTTCAGGCTGTCCACGCGAATAGCGATTTTCTTCAATGCCGTGGGTGTGTCGCAGATGATCAACACCGGCGACCAAATTACCGAACATTTTGCGGTTGGCGGGCATTCCGCCCACCGACATGCCGCCGAAATTGACCCCGTGATAGCCCTTCTCACGGCCGATGAGGCGCGTGCGATGTCCCTCACCCCGCGCCCGATGATAGGCAATGGCCATTTTCAAGGCCGTCTCACAGGATTCCGAGCCGGAATTGGTAAAAAACACTTTGTTGAGACCACCCGGCATCATCCGGGCCAGACGGCTGGCCAGCTCAAACTGTTTGGCGTGTCCCATCTGGAAAGCCGGGGAATAATCCAGCTCAGCGGCCTGCTTTTGAATGGCTTCAACGATGCGGGGCCGATTATGACCGGCATTGCAACACCAAAGCCCGGCGATCCCATCGAGCAAATCACGACCATCAGAGAGTTTGAAATACATCCCGTCAGCACCCACAACCATGCGGGGATTGGCCTTGAACTGGCGATTGGCCGTAAACGGCATCCAATAGGCGTCCAGATCATTGGCTTTATTGTCAGCAGGCAACATTTTGATCTCCCCTCGCCTATTCGGCAGCCTTCATCGGATTGAGCGGATGATCCGGCCAGGTCAGATAGGGCTCTTTTGTTTCGACCGGGCGCATCTCGATACAGTCTGGAACCGGGCAGATCATCGAGCACAGATTACAGCCCACACATTCATCATCAATGACGGTAAAGGTGCGCGCCCCCGTCTCATCACTGTCAAAACGGATCGCCTGATGGGCCGTGTCCTCACAGGCAATATGACACCGCCCGCATTCGATGCAACTATCCTGATCGATATGGGCTTTGGTGTCGAAATTCATGTTCAGGGCATTCCAGTCCACCGTGTTGGGAATGGCCGAGCCTCGAAATTCATCGATGGTTTTATAGCCCTTCTCATCCATCCAGCCAGACAGACCGGCGATCATGTCATCGACAATGCGAAAGCCATAGAGCATGGCGGCGGTGCACACCTGCAAGGCATGCGCGCCCAATGCCAAAAATTCGGCAGCATCGCGCCAGGTTTCAATCCCGCCAATGGCAGATATGGGCAGATTGGCAGTGTCCGGATTGCGGGCAATCTCTGCCACCATATTCAGGGCAATCGGTTTGACCGCAGAGCCGCAATAACCGCCATGGGTTCCCTTGCCATCGACGGTCGGCGTCGGGGCCATCTGGTCCAGATCAACAGAGACAATTGAATTGACCGTGTTGATCAGGGCAACGGCATCGCCTCCCCCCTTTTGGGCTGCTTCAGCGGACCATAAAATATTGGTGATATTCGGGGTCAGTTTGACGAAAACCGGGATGTCGACCACATCCTTGACCCAGCGCGTGACCTGCTCGACCATTTCCGGCACCTGGCCAATGGCTGAGCCCATGCCGCGTTCACACATGCCATGCGGACAGCCCAGATTAAGTTCCAGACCATGCACGCCAGATGCGGCAATCTTGATCGCCAGGTCTTTCCAGACCTGTTCTTCAATCACGGCCATCATCGAGCCGATAATCACCCGGTCCGGCCATTCTTTCCGAACGCGGCGAATTTCTTCCAGATTGGTTTCCAGCGGACGATCCGAGATCAGCTCGATATTATTGATGCCCAGAATGCCCTGATTGCCATCCTTGTGAACGCCATAGCGGCTGGACACATTGATAACGGGGGGATCCATTGCCAGAGTTTTCCAGACCACACCGCCCCATCCCGCCTCAAAAGCGCGCACGACATTGATGTATTTGTCGGTCGGTGGGGCCGAGGCCAACCAGAAAGGGTTGATCGATTTGATACCGGCAATGGTGCAGCTCAGATCCGCCATGATCAGCGCCCTCCCGTGTTCAAAAACATGTCCATGGCATGGGCGGCCTGTTTGCCATCTTCAACGGCTTGAACCGTCAAGTCTTCACCGGATTTGATGGCATCACCGCCTGCAAACACACCAGAAATAGAAGTTTGGAAACTCTCATCAACGACCAGTTTTCCAGCCTTGACCTCGAAGCTTTCCAAGGCCGCCATATCCAGTTTCTGGCCAATGGCTTTTAGCACCATATCGGCACGTAATTCATAGCTTTGTCCTGTCGGCGTCAACTTGCCATCTTCAAAGACCATCCGGTCAAATGCCATGGCTGAAACCTCTCCCTCGCCCTTGATGGCCTTGGGCGAAGACCAAAGACGAATGTGAACATCATTGGTTCGAGCCAGAGCAATTTCAAAATCGGTGGCGCTCATATCCGTTTCGCCGCGACGATAAACCAGAGTGACGGTTTCCGCCCCCAGTCTTTTGGATTGGATGGCAGCATCAATGGCTGTATTTCCAGCCCCGATAACGATGACATCCTGACCAACAGATACGCTGGACTTGTCCTTGGCTTGCCTCAGCGCTTCGATGAAGTCGACAGCATCCATGACACCGTCCATATCCTCACCCTCCAGCCCCAGTGCGTTGGTATTGCCAAGGCCGATCGCCAGATAGACCGCGTCAAATGTGTCACGCAATTCATTGAGAGAAAGATTGTCGCCCAGTTTTTGGTGATAGCGGATTTCAATACCGCCGATAGCCTGAATAAAGTCCGCTTCTTTTTGGGCAAAATCATCGACCATTTTATAAGCGGCCAGACCATATTCATTCAGCCCTCCCGGTTTGGATTTGGCCTCAAACACGGTCACACCATGACCCAGCATAGCGGCCCTGTGCGCGCAGGCCAGACCGGCCGGGCCCGCACCAATGATGGCGATGTGCTTTCCGGATGACTTTTCGCGCTCAAAGGGATGGCTTCCGCCTTGTGCCATCAAATGATCGACGGCATGGCGTTGCAGGGAACCAATCTCGACCGGCTGTTCATCCGATGCATTCAAAACACAAGCTTGTTCGCACAATATTTCCGTAGGACATGCACGGGCACATGTGCCGCCCATGATATTTTCAGACAGAATGGTGCGGGCGGACCCTGTCGGGTTTCCTGACCGGATTTGATGGATGAAGGTTGGAATATCAATTGAGGTGGGACAGGCCGTGATACAGGGTGCATCAAAGCAATAAAGGCATCGTGCAGCTTCTGCCTTGGCTTGCAGCTCGCTGAGCGGCTCATGCAAGTCGCTGAAATTATCGTCCATGCCGCACGTGGACGGGGCCTTTTTGCCCGATTTATTCTGCACCATTTTTTCGCCTCCACCCTCATCCTCCGCATCGAGAATGAGCCTCTTTTTCAATAAACTAATCCCGATACGGAGCAATTTGAAGCTGCACACACACCTGGACCTCTAGCAGAGGTAAGGCCCGTTTCGAGATAAAACTTTTCAGACCTGTTTCAACCACGCTTGACCGGTTTGGGCCTGTTAGCTCTGGCCTGCTTTTCCAAAGCACTGAAAGCAGGCTGGAAAGCGGGCCGCTTGATATAGTTTCCATCCCCCTTCTCAGCCCGAATTTCACCCTTTATATAGGCCAGACGGCCCTGGCTGATTGTGTGTGAGGGAAGGCCTTTGACCTGCATGCCTTCAAAGATATTGAAATCAATATTCTGATGATGGGTTTTGGCGGAAATGGTTTTGCTGGCCTCAGGATCCCAAACCACAATATCCGCATCGGCCCCAATTTGGATCGTGCCCTTGCGCGGATAGATATTAAAAATTTTAGCCGTATTGGCCGAGGTAACCGCAACAAATTCTGACGGGGTCAAACGCCCGGTCGACACGCCATGCGTCCAAAGCACGGCCATACGATCTTCCACGCCTGCCGTCCCGTTTGGAATGAGAGTGAAATCATCCTTGCCCGCGGCTTTTTGATCAGCGCAGAAGCAGCAATGATCCGTCGCTGTGGTTTGCAAATTGCCAGATTGCAGCCCCTTCCACAAAGCCTCCTGATGGCCCTTGGCGCGGAAAGGCGGTGACATCACATGGGCGGCCGCTTTGTCAAAATCAGGGTCGAGATAAACACTGTCATCAAGCAGCAAATGCCCGGCCAAAGCCTCACCATAAACCCGCTGTCCGGCATTGCGCGCACGGGTGATTTCATCGAGCGCATCCTTGCATGAAACGTGCACGATATAGAGCGGCACACCGATCACTTCAGCCAGGCGGATTGCCCGATTGGCGGCCTCCCCTTCAGCGGCTGGCGGGCGAGACAGAGGATGGGCTTCCGGGCCGGTCATGCCCATGGCGAGCAGCTTTTGTTGAAGCTGGTAGACCAGTTCACCATTTTCCGCGTGAACGGTGGGCATGGCCCCTAATTCGAGGGCCCGGGTGAAGCTGTTATAGAGCACTTCATCTTCGCACATGATGGCGTTTTTATAGGCCATGAAATGCTTGAAACTATTCACCCCTTCTTCTTTGACCAATTTGCCCATATCGGCATGGACACTGTCATCCCACCAGGTGACGGCGACATGAAAACTATAATCGGCACAGGCCTTTTCAGCCCATCCGCGCCAGGTCTGATAGGCCTCCATAAGCGGCTGTTGGGGATCGGGAATGACGAAATCAATGATCATCGTCGTTCCACCTGCCAAACCCGCTGCCGTGCCGGTGTGGAAGTCCTCGGAGGCCACTGTGCCCATAAAGGGCAATTGCATATGGGTGTGCGGATCAATCCCGCCCGGCATTACATATTGACCTGATGCATCAATGATTTCGGCGCTGGAAGGCACGTCCAGATCCAACCCGATGGCCTTGATGATCCCGTCTTCGCAATACACGTCTGCGCGCTGGCTTAGTTCAGCCGTGACGACAGTTCCACCTTTGATGATGATCGACATGATCGCTCCTTTTGGCTCAGGATTTCTTGTTGAGGACGAGATAGACAAGACCGGCGATAAACAGGCCGACAAACCAGGCATAGCTGTATAGCGTGTCGAAAATGGCCGGCACGTCAGAGACAAACCCTGCGGCGTGAAG
>Ga0316207_10000587_pt1 | contig 55257 bp, 48 predicted proteins | sample 6weekpyrite_MG_FD_204943 | JGI IMG/M metagenome (GOLD analysis project Ga0316207, IMG submission 204943) | Microbial mat bacterial communities from mineral coupon in-situ incubated in ocean water Damariscotta River, Maine, United States -... | ecosystem: Environmental > Aquatic > Marine >...
CCCTTAAACCACTATTTAGCAAAGTTTTTTCAACTTTTTGTACATATTCGCCATGTTTATCGGTAATTCCCATCACCATGACCTGAATTGGCGCTAACCAGCCCGGAAATGCACCGGCATGCTGTTCAATCAAAATACCAATAAATCGCTCTAATGAACCCAAAATCGCACGGTGTAACATCACAGGAACATGTTTAGTCCCGTCTTCTGCAACGAATTGCGCATCTAATCGACCTGGCATTGAGAAGTCCACCTGAATGGTGCCGCATTGCCAAACTCGGCCAATACAATCCTTCAAAGAAAACTCGATTTTAGGACCATAAAAAGCCCCCTCACCCGGCTGTAAATCCCACTCGAGCCCCTTGGCATTCAAGGCTTTTTCTAATGAGTGTTCAGCCTTGTCCCAGACTTCATCTGAGCCAACACGTTGTTCAGGGCGCGTGGACAGCTTGACGATGACTTCTTCAAAGCCAAAGTCTTTATACACTTCGAATAACAAGTCAATAAACTCAGAAACTTCACTTTGAATTTGATCTTCAGTACAGAAAATATGTGCATCATCTTGCGTGAAATTACGCACACGCATTAAACCATGCAAGGTACCCGACGGTTCATTACGGTGGCAGGAACCAAACTCCGCCATACGTAACGGTAAATCACGGTAGCTTTTTAAGCCCTGATTATAAATCTGAACATGGCACGGACAGTTCATTGGCTTAACGGCGTAATCACGGCTTTCAGAATGCGTGGTAAACATCATGTCTCCAAACTTATCCCAGTGACCCGATTTTTCCCAAAGCACGCGATCAACCACCTGGGGTGTTTTGACTTCGGTATAATGGTTCAGGCGTAACTTTTCCCGTATATATTTTTCAACTTCGGTATAAATCGCCCAACCATTATCATGCCAAAACACCATACCTGGCGCTTCTTCCTGGGCATGAAATAAATCGAGTTTGCGGGCAAGTTTTCGGTGGTCGCGTTTCTCGGCTTCTTCTAAGCGATGTAGATAGGCTTTTAAGGCTTTTTTATCACTCCATGCAGTGCCGTAAATACGGGTTAGCATTTCATTATTAGAGTCACCACGCCAGTATGCACCGGCAAGCTTCATCAATTTGAAAGCTTTAATTTTGCCCGTTGATGGCACATGAGGGCCACGGCATAAATCAATAAAGTCGCCCTGCTTATATAAAGAAAGTTCTTCGCCGTGAGGAATGGCTTCAATTAGCTCTGCTTTGTAGGCTTCACCCATATTGCCAAAAAAATCGATAGCTTCTTCACGAGACATAACGCTGCGCTCAACCTGTTGGTCGAGTTTCGCAAGTTCGGTCATTTTCTTTTCAATTTTTTCTAAATCTGATTCAGTAAAACCTTCTTTATAGGCAAAATCGTAATAAAAGCCATCTTCAATAACAGGTCCAATTGTGACCTGAGCCTCAGGGAAAAGCTGTTTAACCGCCTGAGCAAGCAAGTGCGCGGCAGAATGACGAATAACCTCCTGGCCCTCGTCACTTTTGTCGGTGATAATCGCCAGCTGGCTGTCTTCAGAGATAACAAAACTGGCATCAACCACTTTATCATTCACCTTGCCGGCAAGCGTTGCACGCGCAAGACCGGCACCAATATCATTGGCGACCTCTAAAACAGTAACAGGACTTTCAAATTGGCGTTGGGAAGCATCGGGGAGCGTAATTACAGGCATAACTTTTCCTTTTCAGTGGCGATCCATACTAAAGACCGCATGACATTTAATGTAAAACGTAGAATTTGGTAGTCTCACTCGGATTCGAACCGAGGACCCCTACCATGTCGAGGTAGTGCTCTAACCAGCTGAGCTATGAGACTAAATTAGGGGGAAGATTGTATAGATTAAGGGACGTTTGTCAAAGAGAATCTTTTTGATATTTATAACTTATGGCTTATTTTAATCTTGATTTGACTGATAATTTTTTAACTCAACAACCGGCTTTACTTTATTAGTGTTGATATTGTCCATCCACAAGACGTCCTCATTTTTTCCTGAGGGTATAAATCCTTTTACAACTTCAACAAGCAACTGTCGCACTTCTTCACTATTTGACTGCCTAATTGAAACTTTTAAATGCTCTAAATATGTTTGAACTTCATCCCATGTATAAGCATCTTCTTCTGCTCGCATAATGCGAGGATGTAAAGTTCCAGTGACATTATCACCTATGAGTAACTCTTCATATAATTTTTCTCCAGGACGTAATCCAGAATATTCAATCTCAATATCACCATCAGGCATGCTTTTATTTTTAACGGTAAAGCCCATTAAATGGATCATTTTAGTCGCCAACTCATTAATTTTTACTGGCTCCCCCATATCAAGTACAAATACATCACCGCCAGTACCTTCACCCATCGCACCAGCTTGAATTACTAACTGTGCCGCTTCAGGAATGGTCATAAAGTAACGAATAATGTCAGGATGAGTTACAGTAACAGGGCCGCCTTGTTTTACTTGCTCCCTAAATAAAGGAACAACCGAACCGGATGAACCTAATACATTTCCAAAGCGCACCATTGAAAATTTAGTATTTGTTGATTGAGTTGCCAACGCTTGTAAAACAAGCTCAGAAAATCGTTTGCTTGCCCCCATTACATTTGTCGGACGAACGGCTTTGTCGGTAGAAATTAAAATAAAGGTTTCAACATTATGTTTCATTGCAAGTTCAGCAACGGTACAGGTGCCGATGGTGTTGACCCTGACACCTTCAATAACATTATGTTCAACTAAAGGAACATGTTTATAGGCAGCGGCATGATAAATTGTATCAACTGAGTATTGAGAAAGAACTTCCGATACGCGCCTTTCATTAGTCACACAACCCAAAACCGGTATCAGTTCAACTTGCCAATTATTTTTACCAATCAGCTTTAAAAATTCTTGTTCAGCCGTATATAAATTGTATTCAGATTGCTCAAATAAAATAAGTTTTGTAGGGCCTCGAGTCAAAATTTGGCGACAAAGTTCTGAACCAATGGAACCACCTGCTCCAGTAACCATCACTTCTTTATCTTTTATACAAGAGTCGAAGAGTGCTTTGTTTGGTGAAACAGAGTCTCTTCCTAACAAGTCTGCTAAATCAATTTCTTTAATATCTTCAAGCTTTATTTTACCATCGGCTACTTCAGTCATACTAGGTAATGTTCGGACGTGAACAGGGTACTTTTCAAGCAACTGAATAATCATTTTCCTTCGCGTATGAGACGTTGAAGGAATAGCCAGAAATACCTCATCAACACTTAATTTTAAAATAAGCTTATCAAGCTGTTTGAGTGAATAAACACGCAACGCATTTATATTATTATTATGAAGTTCTTTTTTATCATCAAGAAAAGCAACAGGATTATACTCCTGACTGTACCCTAATACTGTTGCTAGCTGAATACCTGCTGTTCCAGCACCATATATAATGACATTACGTTTTAAGTTATTTTGTAGCGGGCTAACAATATCAACGCCAGCGAACCACCAGCGAACCACCATTCTACTACCACCAATCAGTAAAATGGCCGATAGCCAATTAATAAGAGTGACTGATCTAGGAACCCCCTCTACGCCAGAGACCAAGATCAAACTCGACCATATAACAGCATAAAGGCTTACAGCTTTAATAATCGTCCATAATGCCTTAAATCCAATATACCGTACAATCGCACGATATAAGCCAAACTGGACAAAAATGGGGATTGCAACTAATGGAGAGACAAAAAACAACCAAGACATACCTGGTTCAGGGAAATAAAATTGGCCCATTCGCATTGAAAATGATGCCCATAATGCAAAAGTCAGCATCATCACGTCAGTAGATAGCATGATTAGCTGTTTTTGAAACCTTGACAAGCTTAAGAAATGACTAACAAATTTATTCAATATACTCTACTTTAGTGGTTTATTAAGAGCTAGTACCTGCAATGGCCATACCTGCCCGAAATTTTAACGCCAACAAAATTAATGGTATATAGGCGATCGCAACAATATAAATAGCCTGTTCAGAATATAAATATACTAAATAAGTTAGGGGGAACAACCAAAATATATTTATAAGCACTGAAGCAAAAGTAACATTTTTGTGTCCCCACTGTCTAGCAGCATGTTGATATGCATGAGTACAATGAGCTTCATACCATTTATCACCATTAGCCATACGCCTTAATAAGGTAATTCCTGAGTCAACTAAAAATATACCAAGCAAAGTTGCCCATATCCAAATTGACACGCCTTCCAAGACATTTGCATAAGCAATAATTCCTAGCATCAACCCAAGAAAACCACTCCCAACATCACCCATAAATATTTTGGCAGGTGGCCAATTTAACAGTAAAAAACCAGCAGTTGACGTTGCTAGCACTAAAGAAACAATAAAAAGGTCATCCAAACCACTTAAATATGAAAAAAATGCACCTCCAGATGAAACAAAAATAGCTTCTGATGCTGCAATTCCATCAATACCATCCATAAAGTTAAAAAGGTTAAGCAGCCAAACTAAAAGAAGGACAACAACCACCATACCTACCCAGCCAACATCAATATTAAAATTTAAAAATTGGAACTCGGGTATTACTCCTAACCAAAACAATGCCCAGAAAGACGCTGTAAAATGCGACAATAAGCGCCATCTTGCTGCTATATGCCCCTGGTCATCCCACAATCCAACACCAGCAACTAAAATGCCTGAGCCAATTAATGCAAAAACAATATCTTTAGCTAATAAATCACTCAAGCTTATAAAGGAGAGAAAAACAACAACAATCGATAAACCACCCCCACGAGGTGTTGCGGTATGATGTGAACTACGTTCATTGGGCACATCAAGAAAATTTGTTTTCAAGGAATAACGCCGGACCAACTCAGTTAAGAGTAAAGAAGAAAATATAACAAAGAAAAAAAGCAATAGTTCATTCATAAATATCGAAACTCAAAAAAATCATACAATCATCCAGAAGGCGTTGCGTTATTCAACTGCAAATAGATAGTATAACAGCATCATTAAGTCCGCATTTTTAAATAATACTTCACAGTTTTACGCAAGCTCTCATTAACACTAATTGCAGGCTTCCAATTTAATAATTCTTTTGCTTTGCTAACATCTACTTGTAATGAACCACACAATCTTTGTGCTAAATTTTTTTTACCAATTAGCTTTAAACCTAATTCAAGTAACCGTTGATTAACAGGTAGTAATCGTGATTTTTTCCCTAATGAAACTGACGCGCGGGTTAAAAGCTCAGTTGTAGATAAATCCTCACCATCTGACACTAAAAACACTTCATTTGCAGCGGCAGGATGGTCTATGCATGTAATAATAAAATCAACTAAATTATCTAACGCAACCAAACTTCGTTTATTATGAATCAAACCAAAAGGTAGAGGAACTCCTCGATATAACCATTTAATCATATTTAAAAAATTAGCTTTTACACCAGGACCATAAACTAAAGGGGGGCGAATAATAACAACCTCCATTTGTGAATTCTCTGCAAGTTTTAATAGTCCTTGTTCAGCCTCATATTTAGATAATGCATAAGGATCATTAGGTACAAAAATATCATCTGGTGTAAATGGAGATCCAAGTTGAGTTGCTTCACCATTTACCTTAATACTGCTCAAATAGATAAAACGTTTAACACCTGACTCTGCTGCTTGTCGTGCAAGATTCAATGTGCCAACTGTATTGACCTTACGAAATTCTTCAAGAGGATCTTTTACGGTGTCCATCATAATATGAACACGGGCTGCCAAATGAACAACTGTTTCTATACCCTTAAGAGCGGTTGACCAGTCCGTATCTGCATCCAAATTCCCTACTACCACGCCATCCAGTACGCCAGAACACCGCACCGCCCGTCGAACAGCCCTACCTTCTTGAGTGGCACGCTCACACAATCGCCTTCCAATAAAGCCTGTAGCACCAGTGATTAGTATGTCTGACTTATCTAACTGCATCAATCAACCATATATTCATGACATCCCTGCTAACTCATGGTAAATAGCAAAGTGGGCAGCCACTACTTTATCAATACCAAACTCTCGTTCAGCTAAAGCGCGTCCTGCTCTCCCCATCTTCTGACGCAACTCAACGTCTTTAATTAAACGCTCCATCGCTTGCGCTAATGCAACAGCATCACGAACAGGAACCAGTAGCCCTGATAGTTCCGAATCGATAGCGTCACGACAGCCAGGCGTATCGGTTGTTACTATCGCACGTCCGCAAGCTGCCGCTTCAATAAGTACCTTGGGCAAGCCCTCACGATACGATGGTAGGGTAACAACATGGGACTTTGAAAAAAGCTTAGAGATATCAGAACGAAAACCTAAACATTCAACAACCCCCTCCTCTTGCCATGCTTTCACTGACTCAGCAGTAACACTTTCTGGATTTCCAACGTCAGGATCTCCAACTAACTGAAAGCGTGCCTCAACACCCCTTGCTTTCAGCAGTCTAGCAGCCTCAATAAATTCATGAACGCCCTTATCCTTTAACAACCTTGATGCCATCACTACGATGGGGACCCCATCCGCTTCAGGTGCTACACAATAGTCATGAAGATCAACGCCTGAACCACGAATAAGTCTGGTTTTATCCTTTCTCACCCTCCCCGACCCAATTAGATCACTCATATCAGTCGGATTTTGGAAAATCACTCGTTGATTAGGGTGCCCCATCGCCATGCGATACACAAATAACACTAAATACCGAAGCATACGAACTCGAAAGCCAGACCGCTCCACAAACAGGAAGCCTAGACCGGAAATAGCAGATATAACCCCTGGCACCTTAGTAAAACGTGCAATAACTCCACCATAAAGAACTGGCTTAATCGTAACCAAGTGCACCAAATCTGGTTGCAATCGACGAAAGAGACGACAAATTGAAAAGATTGTCAACAATTCATTTAGAGGGTTTCGGCCACTTCTCGAAAGAGGGAGCAAATGATATTCAAACCCAAGCTGTTCAATTTTTTTGCTAGCAGCTCCCCCCATAGTAGCAACCTGGACATCGAATCCTTCATTTCGAGCTTCCTCAGCAAGCGGCAACCTATGAGAAAGAAAAAAATCAGGGTCATTAACAACAAAAAGAAGAAGTTTCTTAGCCACTACTGAGCTTCCAACCAAGACTGAAACATCAAAATATTCCATAAGTAGTCCTGCCAGTTGCGTTGACCACTTAAATGTTCATCCCATTTTTTACGAATTGGAGATGGGTATAAATACCCCTCTTTAATCAAACGTGATTCATCTAATAAATTTTCAGCCCAGTCACGAAGTGGTCCACGTAACCAACTACCTATCGGTACGCCAAACCCCATCTTCGGACGTTCAATCAAATTTTTAGGCACGTATTTGTACAAAATCTGTCGTAAAGGCCATTTACTTTGACCATTGTGATTATTAATAGCCATGGGTAAGGTCCAAGCAAACTCCACCACCCGGTGATCTAAAAATGGCACACGTGTTTCCAATGACATAGCCATCGCTGCCCTATCGACTTTAACCAGAATATCATCAGGTAGATATGTGACCAAGTCTAGTGCCATCATCCTTTGCACATCATCCAGACCAATTAAGTCGGGAGAATGATCAGTCAATAAAGTCGGAAGTTCTTGCCCTCCTATCACCAGTTCTGATGGAGCACGATGGTTAGAAACTAGCCCTAAATAAAGCTCGTCAACGGTTCTACTTGCAAGTACGCTTGCACCTTTATGTAAAACATCTCCGATATTATTATAGGATTTCAATTTAGGAACAAACGAACTTAAACTATTCCAGGTATGTGGCGCTACTGATGTAAGCCCTTTCGCAATCATTACTCTCAAGGGTACAGGCAACAAACTAAGCTTTTTCCATAAATTATTTGTCATCTGATACCGGTTATATCCACAGAATAGCTCATCTCCAGCATCTCCAGATAAAGATACTGTCACATGCTGTTTTGCAAGTTCAGAGATTAAAATAGTAGGAATTTGAGATGAGTCAGAAAATGGCTCACAATAAATTGACGACAACTTTGGTATTACATCCATAGCGTCTTTAGAAGTTACATAGAGCTCAGTGTGCTCTGTCCCGAGATGCTGAGCAACAGACTTTGCATGCACCGCTTCATTGTAGCCCTCTTCATGAAAACCAATAGTAAAGGTTTTAATCGGACGTGCGGACTGATTCTGCATCAACGCAACAACAGTTGAGGAATCTATGCCTCCAGATAAAAAAGCACCTAATGGAACGTCGGCTACCATTTGTTGCTGAATAGAGTTATTAACCAAATACTCAAGTTGATCCACGGCTTCATTTGGTGTGCCGAAAAATTGATTTTTCACTCCTTCTTTGGCCACATCACACGCAGACCAATAAGAGCATATTTTAGGTACCGGTGAGCCAATCGATAGCGACAATAAACAACCTGCCTCTAATTTAAAAATATCCTGGTAAATAGAATATGGAGCAGGTATATAATTGTGACGTAAAAAAAGAGTAATTGCATCACGATTTATTTCTGCCTTAAAAGCAGAGTGCTGCTTTAGAGCTTTTAATTCAGAACCAAACAGAAAAACATCACCCTGCCAACCATAATAAAGAGGTTTTTCTCCTAATCTATCTCTTCCCAACGTAAGTTCATTTTTCTTTTTATCCCATACAGAAAAAGCAAACATTCCATTTGTTTTTTTTATTGTCTTAGCAATACCCCAAATATCAAATCCATACAATAAAGTTTCAGTATCAGAACTCCCCTTCCATTTTATTGGGTTTGAAATACCCTCCAACTCAGCACGCAAACCTAAATGATTATAGACCTCGCCATTATATGAAATAACATAACGGCCACTATTCGATATCATAGGTTGATGACCAGCTTCGGATAAATCGATTACTGCTAACCGAGAATGAGCCAGACCAACCCCAGAATTTTTATCTACCCACGAACCTTTACTATCTGGCCCACGAGAAAAAATCGCTAAAATCATTTGATTCAAAATAGATTCATCGATTTCCCGCAAGGATAAAACACCAGCAATACCACACATATTAAATCTCTTTAATCGTAAAAAACCTAATTAAATTTATTGTTTGTCGACATAAGCTTTAAAGTTCTAAATTGAAATCATTGTAGCAATCAGAATTAGTACAATTATTTACCTTAAAAACCACTCTTAATGGGTTTTTTATCAACATAAAATTACTATTTGAAAAGAGCTCAATATTACTCAAGCGTTAAATATAGAATAAAGCACATGTTTTTTATTGACTGTATTCCTTTATGCATATTTTTATCATTCTCACCAGATTATTAAGTGGCAATTTACCCCCCAGATTCCATTTAAACCATATAAAATATATTTTATATTAACACTGCAGGCTTAAAGTGATACTAGAATCACAAATAAACCAGACCATATGAAACCCAAAAAAATATATTTATTTTACACCTGAGAATATACGATATTTTAAATACTCAAATAATGTGGGATGTGACCATAATTGCGATTCTAAATAATTGTCTTTAATATTAAAAACCTTATTTGACGTTTCATAAATAGCTTTTTTCATTAAAGGCAGCGCCGCAAAAACTTGCAAATATGGGTAAGTATTAAAATTATCAGCTTTAGTAACAGTTATAGTATCTTGATGTAAAACCCCTCCCGTATCAATCCCTGCATCAATCAAGTGAACTGTAACACCACAATTTTCAAAATCATTATTTACTAAAGCCCAATAAGCACCATGCACCCCCCTATACTTCGGTGTAACACCAACATGCATATTAATAAATGGTTTATCGATCAAATTCAATATATCTTTTTTAATAATACGCGTTCCATTAACAACAACAACATCTGCATCTGATTTTTTCAGATAAGATAGAGTCTCATCATTATTAACTGAATCGACATTTAAAACTACAGAACTGTCAATTGAAGCGGAGTAAAATTTATTATCACATTTAATCTCAGATATTCTTTTTTTAGAGAAAAACATCAAAAATTTATTAAAAAATAAAAATAAAATTTGCCCAATCACCCTTATTAAACCAAGCCCTTTAATTCTTCGAAGCAAAATATCTTTTTTTTTCTGTGCTTTTTCAATAATAACTTTTTCCACAACAAAATCATTTTTTAGCCCATCGTATAAGATAGTCGTTAACTCACAATCTGTAGCAAGCAACAATACTTTTATTTTATTCATACTTTCCTATCTCTTTGAATTAACTGGCTAACTTCATTCATATTTAATGATGTCATACCATATTTCTTATTTAATTCTGAATAACAAACCAAAATTGATTCAAGAAAATTTATATTAGCTTCAGTATTTAACCCAAAGTTATGTGGATGCCACCACAAATGATAAACCTTATTATTTTTTGCCGCATAAGTTAAAGCATTTGTAATTCTCTTTCTTCTCAAATTTTCAAGTAGAGAAAACCGCTTTGAAACAGGACGCAAAAAACGACTTGAAGGGATATTGTTGGGCAACTTTAAACCTAACAAGTCAATATTGTAACAATTTTTACCAGACAAATTAACATATGCATCTAAAAGCCTTAGGGCTCGCCTCACAACACCCCCATCACCCGACAAAGACTTATAAAGCCATGATTCCTCATTCCCCCGATAACTCGTAATAGAATGTTTTTTCAACACAGAAAGATATTGTTCATTGTATTGATTTCTAGGAAAAACCAAACTTTTAATATCTATACCTTTTGACTCAGCAATTTTAACAGCTGAATTAATATCAAACTCAAACTCACTTAAAGACTGCCCCCGCTCTAAACAATAATAATGAGAAAATGTATGCGAGGCCACTTCTTGATTTTTAGAATTAGATATTTTATCGATTAATAATGGCGCACAATGATAACCATCCTCAAAATTTTTCAATTTTTGCATATACAAATACGGACTTAACTTATCATTTAAATAGCACGGTTCTTTGTTAGGCATATAATCACTAAGCTCTCTGAAATTTTTCGCAAAAAGAAAGCCTACTGTTGCCCAAGTTGCATGAACTTCATATTCTTCAAATAAAGCAAGTATTTTATCAATAGCACCAGGTACACCCTTTAAGTTGCCTTCGTATTCTTGAATAGTTCTTTTATCACGAAGCCCCCAGTAAAGTTCAAAATCAAGCGATATAGTAAATATTCCATTCTTAATTCCCAAAACATATTCCTCAAAAACCAATCACACCAACATAAAAACCTATCTAAACATATAAGCTTACAATTATCTTTTAGCATGAAGCTTTTTCTGCCAACAAAATCAAATACAAGAAATGATATAACTATTATTATGGTGTCAACCTGGTTTGTTCAAAGTGTTACAGCATTATTATCCATATAAAACCAGATACAATATTTATTTAATGTAATGACTTATCCCAGAGCTGATTATATTCTCTCTTCATTTTATCCACGCTGAACTCATTTATTATACGTTGTCGGCAATTATTTTTACGTTTTTCCCATGAATGAACATCCGTTTTTAATTTCATGGCAACCATTATAGATTCAGCTAATAAATATGGGTTTGAAGGAGGAACAACCCAGCCTGTGTTACCAACAATAAATTCACCTGCCCCAACATTTGTTACTATTGCAGGAGTACCACACGACATAGCCTCGATAGTTGTATTACCAAATGCTTCACCCGAGCTCGATAAAATATGTATATCAATTGAATCCATTATTAACGGTATATCATTTCTAACACCCAATAAAATTATATTATCTTTTAAATTATATTTTCCAAGTAAAAATTCAAGTTCTGCATTTGAAGTATTCATATTTTGCCCAACCAAAACACATTTCCACGGCAATGTAATAGTTGACCCCATTAAAGACAAAGCGGAAAATAAATTCTTATGATCTTTATGTATATCCCAACGAGCCACCATACCTAAAACAATACAACTATCATCCCCCCCCCACTCAGAACGCAGTAAATTGCGTCCAGTTAAATTTGGGGTGAATTCATTAACATCAACACCATTGTTAATAATAGTGCTTTTTCTTTTATCATACCCAACATTTTCATGTACATTTGCACAAAAATCAGAACAAAAAACAACACTCCTAGGTATTTTATTTGACATAAAGGCACAGATCTTATTTATAGCAAGCGTTATAGAGGAGGTTTTCTTTGAATCCAGGTCACTATGATGGATGCTCCAAAATATATTTTTATATTTTGTAAACATATATACAAGCGCCCCGATAAAATTAGCATGATACATCCAAGTCTGGATAATATCAGGCTTATAGAGATGGATTATTTTATACAGTTTTACCAAGGGACTTATATTAAACCACCCTTGACCAAAATATAAGGAATGTACTACAACCCCTTCTTTCTCCAAATACTCACCATAAAAAGCTTTATCTATCAAAGATATAACGACATGTTCATTATTAGTAGCATCGTCTTTAACTAATCTATAAAGTATCGTTTCAGCACCACCATTCTTCAAACCCGATATAATATGTAATATTTTCATAAAATTATTATACGTCAATATATTTATGATATAAATAATTCACACCAATTTAACTTTTCTTATATTTTGTTATTATTTTTTATTTTAGCGCCCCTAATATGCCAGGATATTTTTTTCACCAACATAAAAACACTTGGGATATAACGAAAAAAAGATAATATTTTTGTTTTCGTGTGCGAGTAACCTAACTTTAAACAAAGTTCGTTTTCTATAGATTTATATTCAGGTAACAAGATATGCCATGCTAAAGCGGAACGACTTACCCCATCTTCATCAACAACAGCTTGAATTTTGTTTAATTTTTTAAACGATAATATTAGTCCTTCTTGCCGAGCCTTTAATAAAAAATGCAAGTCCCCTGCGATTTTAAACTCACTATTAAATTGATTTCCCTTAAACAACGCGCATGAATGCAGCATACCTTGGTGAGGTATGTCCAAACGAGGGCGAGCCCCTGTGACCAGACTAGATGTTTCAGGTGCAAATATCTTACGGTAAATATTATTTCTTTTTAGACATACATCACCATATAATAATGAAATGTCCGGGAAGGATTTTAAAGTAGTAATTGCTTCTTGAATAAACTCCCGTTGAGGTACATCGTCTACACCAATAAAGCCAATATATTTTCCCTTTGCTGTAGGAAGGGCTCGATTCCACGCATCATATATACCCTTATCCCGAGAACTACAGGCAATTATCAAGCCTGGTATATTTCTAAGAGCGTCTAATGTACCATCAGACGACCCTCCGTCTGATACAACAAACTCTATTGGCAAATCAGAAAGTGTTGAGACAGTGTTAGTTAAAACATCAACTTCACTTATACAGTTATAGGTAGCAATAATATACGTTATATAACATTCGTTGTACTTATTGTTTATATTAGACATAATTTAAAACTTCTTCTGGTAGAAATTAATATTGCAAATAGTAAAGAAAAAACCTAAAAACATAATTAAACAATCTTAATCTGATTCTGCTTTAACATTTAATAAGTTTTTCCTTCTCCATATAGACGCTTCCACAAGGAATATAAATATAAAATAGCCAAACAATCCCCCATGAAATCCTGGTCTCTGGAAAAAATTAGCAAAAACAATAAGAAACGCTCCCATTGACACGTAGTCCATCGTACCTTTTTTGAAATTAAATATTATGAAAAGCCAATAAAAAAACAACATATAAAAAATCAAAACGCCTATAACGCCATGAGTTGCAAGCGGATCCAAGATATTACAGCACAACTTTCCATAAAACTCACTTTTAGGATTTCCATATGCAGACATCCCATGACCTATGTATGGGGACTTAAAAAAAGCATCTTTTGACCATAAAAACTTTTGCGTTCGATTATCACCAGCAAAAAGTTTTGTATCGTCATTTGTTGGTTTTAAGCGATTTATCGTTAGCTCATGTATTGTATTTATAATAACAACATCATCTTTATATTCTTCAACAAGAATAAGCGAGGCAACTGCAAGCAGCGATAAAAACACCATTAACTTTATATGTTTAACCTTCATATAAAAAATTAATATATATAAAACAACGGAAACAAAAAAAGCCAAAGACAAAGTAAACACACCTAAAAATATCAAAGCAAACTCTAATTTTTTTGAGTAGTTGTATAGCTTGTTTATCAACAGAACCATTGTTAGAAAATATGCGAATGAGCCGGGCTCATCAAAATATCCTGCGACACGTATAACAAACATATTTCCAAGCTCATAGTAAGCATTAGAAAAAGTTAACACGAAATTTGTATATAATGGATTACCGGGAGGAAACACACTTATGGGCTTAAGCACACCTGCTGCACCTAACAAAAATGCGCCTAATCCTAACACCCCCATAAAGAAAAACACATAAATTGCACTAATTGCTAGCTTATGAATACTAAAAAAGCTGTATACATATACATACACAATCGCTACAGCAACCAACTGTATAGATAAATTAAAATATAAAACATCAACACCAAGAAAAGTAGATTGAAGTAGCGCAGCCAATATACTATACACAACTTGAATAGCCAGTATCGACATAATAACTTTATTTCCAGACTGTATATAATTTCTAATCAACATCACATACAACATGTAGAACAAACCTAACAACACAATAAATTTATATGGGTGATAAGGGATTGCAAGATGAAAATAGAAAGGAGCAGTAGCAGTAAATAAAACCCAAAGAAATAAATAATGATAGACATCAAACCTATTCTTTGAAATCATAATATACCGCCTAAAAAAACTAAACCAATTAAGAACATATGTTACTTTAGCCCATTGTAAAACTTGTTTTGAACATAGATATCATCCAACCCCCATACACGCGCATAGAACACGTAACCTTTTTCTTTCATAAATTCACGAATTGAATCAAATCCTAATGAGTTATAACCTTCAACATTATTTTCAATTGAAAAGACAGATATATCACACATATCCCAGTCAATACCTTTTAAAACATTCATTTCATGACCTTCAACATCAATAGACATGTAGTCAATATTTTTTATACCGTTATCGGCAAAAAAACTTTTTAATGTTATAGAGGCAACTGATATTTTATTACAATTATGAAGACCTGTTTCATTCTCTGGAGTTGAAACATGTGACAACATATCAATCCATTCGAATTCTTTTCCTTCACAGCCAACTACTGTGAAATCAACTTTTCCATCCTCGTCAGAAACAACAAAATTATAAAATTTTGCAGCTCGCTCTTTCGCCCAAAGCTCTTTGTAAGCTTCAATAGGTTCAAACGCGTAACCTGACCACCCTTTTTTTTCAAAAAACAATGTATTGTTAATATTTACCGGATGATTTGCACCAACATCAATAAAGATGCCGTCATTCTTATCTTTGAAAAAACTATTATAAATAATATAATCTTGATTATGCTGGGAGTAATATTTAGCACCATTTAATATTTTAGGAAAAATTTTTACATCCTTATATTTAATTTTAAAAATAATTAAATTAACTAAACTTTTTAAGCGAAATGCAATATTATAAAAAAACGGCATACTTATTCTAAAATAATTCTTTAAGGGACTATTATTCATATTTTTGATAAAACAGACCTCTACATACAAAACTCAAAACATCTAGCATGTTACATACACCTATATTTCCAGATATTCTGAAAATATAATTTAATCACCAATTACAACTAAAAATTAATTTTTACAGATACTATTTCTCAATTTTATGTTGCCATAGTTTATCCATATTATTACGTAGCTCAGGATAAATTTTATTTCCATTTGGTCTACCAGAATCCCACACGTATACAAATCTCATAATAAAATATGAAACATATGCAAGGCCGAGTGCTATCCCATCCCATCCCATAACAAATGAACGGCGTTTAAATAAAACATTAGCTACTGCACGAAATATATCGATAAATGATTTCTTCAACTGTTTCTTTCTGGGAAGATCTTTGAAATATTTTGCTTCGTAATCAACATATCTCATGTGTCTACTAAAAAAATCATTAGCATCTTTATGCGTACAATGATACAGCACTTCATCCTCACCTATATAAGGCATATCAAAAATTTTATCGCTTGAATAGCCTATCTCATTATGTAACTCTGAGCTTAATCGAAGAGCAGACCTACGTATAAGAGTACATTTTCGAGGGTTAGTCCAAGGCGATTTTTTACTTCGAATACCAAAGGCATACATTGCATATGGAACTGCGATAACATCATAATCAAATGATGGGCTAGTCGTTAGTTTTGTTATTTCATCTACTATAGACGGATGAATAAGGCTTGAGGCCGTTATAAAGAAGCACCATTCGCTAGACTCTGATTCTGAAATATTTTTCACTACATTTTCACTTGCTTGAGCATTAGGAACGGAAACTAATTTCGTGGCATATTTTTCAGCAATTTCTTTTGTCTTATCAGTTGATTGTTTGTCAAAAACAATCAACTCATCAGCCCAGGAAAAATTTTTTAAGCACGACTCGATTCGTTGCTCTTCATTAAATACTTCTATAAAAACTGTAACGTTTGATTTTGACACTTCTATTAGTTCTCTACTCAATTTATATTATCTAGTAATAATTCTGATTGCTCTAGAACTGAATCTAAAGATGTTTTTGTCGGTAAGTATCCATATTCCGAAGCTTTGCGGTTTACTGAAAAATAATTCATTTTCATTCCAGTAGCATTTAAGCCTGCGGGTGAATCATCAACTTCATATTCAAACCCGAACTTTTCTTTCAGCGCTAAAAATAATGTAAATTTATCAACAGGTTCTTTGGTATAACTATCTACAACGTCATTCAACGTAGGAAAGGAAATTAATTGTGAAATTAGGCAATAAAAATCGTGAGGTCCAATATAATCTCGAACAATGTTATTCGGTGATGTAATTAAAACCGTATTAGATTGAATTGCACGTAATACATCGCTGATAAGGAACCTAGCAGAAATATTTTGAGAGTAGCTATAATAATTAAATAACCTGATATCAACAATTGATAAATCAGGAAGCGCCCTATGACGGCTTTCAGCATAAAGTTTAGCAACACCGTACCAATCCTGTTGTTTTAGATTATTGATAGGTATATGTGCTTCAGAGTTAATGTCAACTGGCTCGTTAAAATTTGAACCGTACACAGCACCACTACTAAGAAATATATATTTACACGTAGGATTTTTTACGAGGTAACTCAATACTAGAAGATCATACTCCAGTGTAGTGTGAAAAATCGAGGCTCCCATGGACAATGCTTTAGCGGGATTACCTACACCAATAAAATTTATTATCACATCGAATTTTTCGTCGCCAGAAAAACTAGAGTAATCTAAAATTTCGTAGTCTTTTGTTATATTATTATATTGCAACCACTCAACTAACGAATCTGAATTTCGTGAAAAAAGACTACATTTATAATCAGTAATATTAGCAAATGACCTTATTAAATCTTTTGCTATTTGACTAGTGGCACCAAGAATTGCAATATTCATAATTACTCATCTAATGGCTTAACAATCATTTCATTGAAGAACTCTTCCCTCGTTAAATATGGATACATATCTTCTATCGGTTTAGAAGTCATGCTGCCATCAGAATTTTTAACTGCGCTCACTGCGGGTATAATTTCTTGATTTTCAGGGCAAATAACCTCACATACAACTGGCCCTTCTGTATTAAGAATACGTTGTAATTTTTCTCGTAACTCAAGTGAGTTCTCAATTTTCACATATGGTAATTCATATGCATTAGCTATACGTTCAACTTCAGGAAATGACACACCCGATAGTTCATCAGTCCCAATTCTACGACCATTAAAAAACTTATTCTGAGTGGCTCGTATTGATAAATAGCCTTTGTTATTCCAAACAATTAACTTAACTGGGTAATTATGATGTTTGATAGTTTGTAACTCTTGAATATTTAACTGAAAAGAGCCATCACCTGTTATTCCTACAACTGATTTTCCTCCAGACGCAATACATGCGCCAATCGCTGCTGGCAAAGTATATCCCATATCTGCTTGCGCTCCAGAAGTGATGTATCTCTGCTTAATATTTTTAAGTAGAAAAGATTGAGATGTCACGTAGTATGATGAGCCTGCGTCAGATACAACTATTGCGTTATCATCAGCTAGTTCAGATAAAACTTTAGTAAACTCATACATGTTTACAGTATCTGTATCATAGTTATCTTGTGATACTGGCCATTTATTTTTCCAATAAATACATTTTTTCTGCCATTCACTTTGATGTTTCGCTTGAACTTTACCCTCAATATTTTTTAAAAACTCACTAACATCTGATTTAATAAAGTGATCAATTTTAACAGTATTCTTTTTATGTTCAGCTTCATCTATATCAATAACAACCAGCTTAGATTCTCGACCGAATAATTCATATTCAAAACCAGTTAATGTGATGCTTAATCTTGAACCTAAACAAATGATTAAATCGCTATTTTGAATAGCAAAATTACCGGCTCTATCTCCTTTTATGCCCAAACGTCCAACATAGTTTGGATTATCCTGTTCAAAAAAATCAACAGCTAAATATGATACAGCACAAGGAATATTGTTGTTTTTAGAAAATAATCTCAAATCATCGACTGCACCAGAAAGACGAACGCCATTACCTGCTAAAATAATTGGGCGTTCAGCTTGTTGATACATTTCCAAAAACTTATCAACACCATCAATTTTTAATGCAACGGTTTCTTCAGGTATAAAGTGGGTCAATTCACTTTCTTCTGGCGCGAAGCCTTGAACATCAAGTGGGATATCAATCCAAACGGGACCTGGTCGCCCACTTAATGCTAAGTGAACAGCTTTCTCTAAGTGGTATAGAATTTCTTCAGGCTCATTGACCATCACCGCATATTTTGTAAGCGATTCAACAATTGAAATGATATCAGCCTCTTGTACTCCAAACTGTCTTAAACTTGTTGAAGCATTTCTGGAGGTTTCTTTTCTTTTAATTTGACCTGAAATAAAAATAATTGGAGTATTATCCTGCCATGCATCAAGTAATCCCGTGATCGCATTAGTGGCACCGCAACCGGTAGTCACCATCACCGCGGCTAAGCCATTTTTATATTTTGCATAACCAACGGCACCCATGGCACATGCTTGCTCATGGTGATTACAAATTGCATTTATATTTGAATTGGATGCGATACCATCATTTAGAAACATCGCACCACCACCTGTTAAGGTAAATATATCTTGTATACCTTGCCCTACCAAAAATGATGCTACTAAATCAGCTACTCTTTGATTCATTTAATTAACCTCTATTTTTTAGAGCTATTTTAATCTTTTCAATAGCCAATTCTATATTTTCAATAGAATTCACATAACAGATCCTTACAAACTCATCAGCATATTTTCCAAAGCTACTACCTGGAAGTATTGCTACACCAGCATATTCTAAAGAAAAATTACTAAATTCTTCTCCTGTCATTCCTAAACCAGAGACATTAGGGAAAGCATAAATTGCCCCCTTCGGCATAGCACAACGTATACCATCAATCGAATTCAAACCATCTACTAAAGTTTTTCGTCTTTTGTCATATTCACTTTTCATAGCAATAATTGCAGCCTGATCACCTTTAATTGCTTCTATACCCGCTATTTGGACAAACGGTGGAACACATGAGTTAATTGTTTGTAAAAGCAATCCCATTTTATCAATTAAATTTTTTGGTCCTATTGCAGCGCCTAATCTCCATCCAGTCATGGCAAATGCCTTACTAAAACCATTTAACACGATAGTATTCGTTTTGCAGTGATCAAGCATAGATGGACTAAAGAACTCGTGTTCATCAGAAAATGTTAATCTTGAATAGATTTCATCCGAGAGTATATATATGTCATTTTTTACGCAAAGTTCATATATTTCGCTGATATCATCTTTACTCATTACAGCACCAGTAGGGTTACTGGGAGAATTTATAATTATAAGCTTAGTATTTTTTGTAATTAATTTTTCAATATCACTAGCTTTTAACTCATGATTATTTTCTTCTCTTAAGGGAGCACGTACAGCTTTAGCACCACAAAATTTGATCGCAGAAAAATATGTTGGAAAACCAGGATCAGGTACAATTATTTCTTCGCCAGGATTAACAAGACAACGAATAGCATAATAAATTATCGCATTTGCACCTGGCGTCACTAAAACTTGGTCAATGCTTGGTTGAAATCCTCGTGATTTTAACGTCGTTTTCGCAACTGATTCTCTTAGTTCATATAATCCCATTGAATTTGTATAATGAGTTTCACTAGACTGAAGTGAGTTTACACATGCATTAATTATGTTGTCAGGTGTATCAAAGTCTGGCTCCCCCAACTCAAAATGAAGTATTTTTTTTCCTTGCCGTTCTAGCTCTTGAACTTTATCAAGAACTTTAAACATTGGTTGACCATCAATTTGATGTGCAGCATCTGAAAGATTCAACATGATATCATTCCCAAATTAATCGATTCTGTAAATAAAAGCATATTAGCTTTAAAAGTTAATTCCAAAATATGTTTCAAACTGTTCAGCTACATAATCCAGCATTTCTTCGCTTAGCCCTGGATATATACCTAACCAAAAAGTATTATTCATTATTAAATCAGTATTTTTTAAATTTCCGACAACACGATATTCTCGTCCAACAAAGTAGGGTTGTTTTGTTAGATTTCCTGCAAATAATAGGCGACTACCAATTTTCTTTTGATCCAAATACTTAAGTAAATCAACTCTTGATGTAGGCGCACTCTCGCGTAACGTAATCGGAAAACCAAACCATGATGGATCACTATTTTCCGTTGCTTCAGGAAGTATAAGAAACTCTTCCAAAGATTTAAGTTTATCTTTAAGATAGTTATAGTTTTCTTTTCTCTGCTTAATAAAGCTTGGTAACTTATCCAATTGAGCAAGCCCACAGGCAGCCTGCATGTCAGTAATTTTTAAGTTATAACCAATATGCGAATAAGTATACTTGTGATCATAACCTTGCGGTAAATCACCAAGCTGCCATCCAAATCGTTTCTTGCAGGTATTATCTTTGCCTGGCTCGCAATAGCAGTCACGTCCCCAATCACGAATTGATTCAACAATTTTTCTCAACTTTCCATTATTTGTAAATACAGCACCGCCTTCACCCATCGTAATATGATGTGCAGGATAAAAACTAATGGTACTTATATCGCCAAAGGTACCGACCATCTGTCCATTATAGGTTGTTCCCAAAGCATCACAGCAGTCCTCAATAACCCATAAGTTATTTTTCTTTGCTACCCGCATAACTTCATCTAAGTTAAAAGGATTTCCAAGTGTATGCGCAATCATTATCGCTTTGGTCTTATCACTTATCGCAGCTTCAATTCTGTCTGGATCAATATTATAAGTAGGAATATCCACATCAACAAAAACCGGAACCATTCCATAAAGCAACATAGGATTTACTGTCGTCGGAAAGCCTGCCGCAACCGTTATGACTTCATCACCCGGTTTAAGGGATCGGTCACCTAACTTAGGCGAGGTCAGCGTAGCAAAGGCCAATAAATCTGCAGAAGATCCAGAATTAGTAGTCAGCACATGCTTCACACCTAAATAATTAGCCAGACGTTTTTCAAATAATTCGTTATACCTGCCTGTCGTTAACCAGCCATCTAAAGACGCATCTACCATATTTCTCAGTTCGTCTTCTCCAATGACTTTTCCAGATGGGGGGACAGTCGACTCGCCCTGCTTGAATTCGTTTTCTTTATATTTTTCTTGAGCAAACTTTGTAACTAACCCAAGAATTTCTTCTCTTAATTCATCCTGTGACATTTTACTTCTCTTCTCTAGTTTGCATGTAATTTTCAATTTGGTTGAGTGAAAACAGCTTCATGTCCGAGCCTTTTTTCTCTTCCTTATGCCATTCAACAATCTTTTCAAGAGCATCTTCTAATGACCATTTTGGCCACCACCCTAATTTTGCATGTGCTTTTGAGCAATCTAACTTAAGATAATTTGCCTCATGGGGATGCTCGCCATCATCAACAACCCAGCTCGCATCACTCCCCCACAACTTTATCATTTTATCAACAATCCACTGTACTGATTTTGCATCCTCTTCTTTAGGTCCAAAATTCCAAGCTTCCGCATATTCTTCACCGGAAACAAATAATTTCTCAGCCAACACCAGGTATCCACCCAGCGGCTCAAGAACATGTTGCCATGGACGAATCGAATTGGGGTTTCGAATATGTACCAAATCCTTCGACAGAACAGAACGGATAATATCTGGAATGAGCCTATCCTCGGCCCAGTCGCCACCACCAATCACGTTACCTGCGCGTACAGAAGCAATTGCTGTCTTATGTTTACTATGTCCAGTGACAGGGAAATAAGAATCTCGATATGAAGAAATTAATAATTCAGCGCAGCCTTTACTGCTACTATAAGGATCATGACCACCCATTGGTTCATTTTCCCGATATCCCCAATCCCATTCACGATTTTCATAGCATTTATCTGTCGTAATCATAACAGCTGATCGCACCGAATCAATTGAACGAATCGCTTCGAGAATATTAAGGGTTCCCATTACATTGGTTTGATATGTTTCAACAGGCTCATGGTATGAATAGCGTACAAGTGGTTGCGCAGCTAAATGAAAAATAACCTCAGGTTTATATTCTTTGAATATTTTCTTTATATTATCTAAATCTCGTACATCAGCACGAAGACTTTGCATATGTTCTCCAACGCGAGCTTGTTCGTATATAGATGGGTTTGTAGGTGGATCTAATGACACACCAATTACATTTGCCCCCATTTCTTGCAGCCAAAGTGATAACCAGCTTCCTTTAAAACCTGTGTGTCCTGTTATAACAACATTTTTGTCCTTCCAAAATAATTTATTCACTACCATATTTTCCAAGGTGCTTTTTTATTCTTCCATAGTTTTTCCAACAAATGTTTATCGCGTAAGGTATCCATAGGCTGCCAAAATCCGTGATGTTCATACGCCATTAATTCTCCATCTTCTGCCAACTGATTAAGTGGGTACTGTTCCCAGACAGTTGTGTCATCATCAATATAGTTAAGAACCTTAGGAGATAAAACAAAAAAGCCTCCATTGATAAGTGCTCCATCTCCTTTAGGTTTTTCTTTAAATTGATTTATTTGGCCATCTTTTATATCTAAAGCACCAAAACGACCTGGTGGATATGTAGCCGTCAATGTAGCTAATTTATTATGTGAACGATGAAATTTAAGTGTTTCAGAAATATCAACATCACTTACACCATCTCCGTAAGTAAAGAAAAACTCATCTTCATTTTCTATGTATTTTGATACTTGTTTCAGTCTTCCACCAGTCATAGCATCTTCACCAGTATCAACCAGAGTTACTTTCCATGGTTCAGCTCTTTTATGATGAACTTCCATACTATTAAGACTCATATCAAAAGTCACATCTGATTGATGTAAGAAATAATTAGCAAAATATTCCTTAATGACATATCCCTTATATCCACAGCAAATAATGAATTCATGAACATCATAAGCAGAATACATTTTCATAATATGCCAAAGAATAGGCTTCCCCCCTATTTCAATCATGGGTTTTGGCTTTAGATCCGTTTCTTCACTAATCCTCGTACCTAGCCCGCCTGCAAGTATTACGGCTTTCACTTTTTTATTCTCCTAACAGTGTTAATAGAGAGTATTTTTCTTTAAGAATACGTTAAATTGTAGTGGCAGACTGATAAGTTAACTCAGGTATACCGTTAATCATAGACTGATGTATAAAAACATCATCACTGTCACCAAGCCTAGCGATAAAGACATAATTTTTTTTAATTAAAAAATTTCGTACATCTTCAGACCCAACAATGCTCGGTAATTTATTTCCCAGCACAATAGTTTTTATTTCAACATTGCTAAAATCTATTCCCTTTAGCACTTCAAATTCGTTTCCTGCAACATCAATGGACAGCATCATTACAACATGTATTTCATTTTCGTTAAAAATATTAGCAAGTGTACGTAAAGGCACAATTCTTTGCGAGAACTCAAGTTCTGAGAACTCATGCTTTTCATCAGACACAAAAGAGAGCATGCTATCTATATTATTAGGCACCATTAACTTTGCTTTTCCTTCATTAGCACCTATTGCAGAATCTATAAAATTCGCAGCCGGCCTTTCCTCTTCCCAAAGTATTTTGAATTCATCTAAAGGATCTATAGCTAAAGTTCTGCAGCCATAATAAGTTTCAAAGTACAAACTATTAGATAAAAACTCTGGTTCACCAGCTCCCACATCAACAACCCATGAATCAGGGTTATTGCGTATATAATTTATCAACAAAGATGACAAATAAAAATCTTGCCCATACTCAGAAAAATATGTATTTGGTGAAAAAAGATCACTAACAATTTTATTATATGTAAAATTCGCCGAATTATAAGGAGTGGAAGACAATATATTTTTCTTGTTAACTCTAACGATAAAAGGATGCTTTACTCTAAAATATAGAGAAATATAAATATACTTTGCTAAAGCTGCTATTTTATGAGCTAAACGGAACATAACTTTTAATTTTTTTAAAACCATGATGTACAATAAAATAAAGTCCACAAATATATTTTTCTAATCGAGAAAATCTTATAACAAAAAGAATCTCATAAACTGATAGTAATTGTGAGACATACCTGACCCTCATTGATCCAGAATTTATATTTTCAGTATTCAGCACATTTAAAAATTGTTTCAGTTCAGTATTACCAAATACATCAACGTTATATCCTAACAATACGGCATCTACTGCAATACTTGATAAATCAGTCGCAACTATTTTTGAGTTTTTCATTAAATCATGTGATGAAACGCCTGAATCAGGTTTATATAAATCAATTTGTGCACCTGACGAACTAATATATTCTTCAATATTATTAACTAACTCCTTCCAATTTCTATCCGCAGATTGATTTGGATGACAGCGTATTGCATAAGTAATATTTACACCGTATTTTTCAACAACTTGCTGGATAAAACCTATATTACCTAGCCATTCAATATTACATATTTCTGGATCTACTGCAGTGTATTCATGATCGGATCCCAAATATATTGAGATATCATATGTTTTTTTACATGTATTTTTATTTGACAAGGAAAATTGATTATTTAGTTTTTGCTCACTAAAAATTTTTGACATTTTATACAGAACAGGACTTGAAAGGCATGATTCTTTACCAAAATCCAGTACAATTTTTCCAATATCACCTGATGAATGAGGGGGTCTAGGAAAAAGTCGATATCCATTACAACCACGCGCATACTCATAATAATACGTAATAATTTTTTGTTTATGGGCATACTTTGTAATAAGGTAACTACTCGCAGTTCTTCCATTAAATACATAGATAACATTAACGTCATTAGTCATCTTTAAATAGTCAACCACTTCTTTAGACCCTAAAGTGAGCTCACATAATGACGCATACAAAGCAGGATATTTTGTTTCATCTGCTCCAGAATCTTCAGTTATAGAATAAAGAGATGAGATCAAACCGAGTTTATCAGATGATGTTAGTTTAGAATTTTTTCTCTTGGAAACAATGGTCAACTTACAAAAAAATCTTAATATATTTAACAGGAATAATTTCCATATTATTGGGGTATAGTCAGCATATTCTTTTTTATAAAATAAACGTTCAGATGCAACTAATATAGCGTCCCCTTGTAAAGATGCTTTTCTAAATATATTTAGTGCTGCCATTACTGGCACAGAACGCAAATCAGATATTACAATGGCTGTTTTCAAAATTATAATCTTATGTAAAATATATAAACTATTATATGTTTAAGTAATGGAATCCTTACCCAGACTACTATCAACTATCATCCAAAAAGTTCTGGCCTTAACCAATGCTTTAGCTTGAGCTCGACCCTGTTGCGCAATTCGTTCTCTTTCTTCATTGTGTGAAAGATAATATTCTATTTGTTCTGCTGCATCAGTGGTTGATGTAAAAGGTATAAAGTGTTCGCCAGGAATAAAATATCGCCTTATCCCTGGAACTTCTGGTGCAATAAGTAATGCGCCAGCGGCTAGTACCTCAAGATAACGATAAAGTAAATGCATAATCCAAGTCCAATCTGAATGATTTGACTCTAACTGATCTGCTGTTGTGATGATAATAGCTGAATGACTTAGTATTTTCCAATACTCATCATCTGACATTCTTGAACTACCCATCTTGCGACCTTTAAAGTCTAGTTCACAGCCACGAGATTCCAATTCATTTGCAATGTTTTTTAAAATTGTTGTTCTTGGCTCATAAAGTGATCCTGTGAAAACTGCTTTATTTAGACCAGTAAAATCTTTTGGACGTCTATCATATAAATCATCTAAATAACCCATAGTTTTCATAGATAGCGGCATTGTACTTGGAGCTAGTAAACGTCTATGAGGAAATATAGGTGAAATTTCTCGATGGGCAATACAAGCTATCACTGTTCCTCGTTTTGATGTAACTACGGCACTCTGAGCTCTCCAGTTTCGAAACGCCAAATCAGTAAGAAGAACAATAGGAACCACCCCGTAAATATGAAGCAACCATGCAACCTTAAATGACTGCCAAATACCGACATACCATTTTTGATTGCCTGTTCTAGGATCATATAGATAATGAGTAGGATGCAATTCAATTATAGCTTTTTTTATTTGACTAACGTAACAGTCGTCACGTTGAATTACTACTTTATGTACTGAGTCAGTATCAATATACTCACAAGCAGATTGATGCAATTCTTTAAATTCTATAGACTCCCATCCCTTCGCCCCTGCCTCAATACATAGAACTGTAGATTTTTTTTCATTCAATTTTTTAGAAAAATTATTAAAAATCCCAAATGGTACAGGGATAATTTTAAAAACAATAAAAGGAATAAAAACTATTCGTGGCAAGCACTCATTCTTCACCCATTTTTTCAACTTATTCAACAGGTAACCCCACTAAATTTAAAATTTTGACTATACGTTGACTTAATTAATAAAAAAGTCATCGCTTCAATTTACACTTTTTTCAACTGTATCAACGACTAACTGTTTTACAAAATTTAAAAAATCAAAACTACGTTTCCATCCAGTCGCAGATATTAATTTAGATGGGTTGCCCGTTTTAACCAGAGGCCGCCTGGCTAAAATTGAACTATCTTCAACGACATATTCCCTCCAATCAAGCTGAAAATAGTCATACACAATTTCAACAAATTCTTGTACCGTATGAACTTCACCACTCGCAATAATAAAGGTATCACTTTTATCAGTTTTAAGTATTAATTGGAATGCTTCGATAAAATCTGGTGCATAACTCCAATCAACTTTTGCAGATAAATCTCCTATTGTTAATATTTTTTTCGAACCTGACGCAGCGTTTATTGCAGATAGAATTATTTTTTTTGTAAGAAAATGTGGTGCTCGTAAACAAGATTCATGGTTATAAAGAATACCAACAGATGCAAATACATTATATTTTTCACTAAATTCTTTACATAACCTCATAGCTTGGGCTTTTGTAATCCCATAAAAACCACTAGGCGACAAAGCAGTTTCTTCATCTTGAATTTCACCATCTTCTCCACTAAAAACTAATGATGATGAGGCATAAAATAATTTACAATTCGACGCGTAATCCCTGATTGCACAAAGAACATTAAGCAATCCGATTACATGGGTTTCTTCAGCTTTAACAAATGATTCTCTTATATCGATATCATCAGATACTTCAGATGAGGTGTGATATGCAGCTAAGTAATAAATTTCAGTTGGTTGAAAATTTTTTATCAAATCACTTATTGAGGCGTTATCCTCAACTTTAGGTAATTTTTCTAGATTACGTTCTGGTATTGTGAGAATTGAATTGCGACTTAAACCAATTAAGCCATATCCTTTTTTTTCTAAGCTTTCACAAAGTAGCGTCCCATCTTGCCCAGAATGACCAATAATTATAGCTCTCACTAAGTTAAACCAATATAACGGCTAAACAATTTCAATTTCTGGTAGAGGAAAAATCAACTTGCCCCCGTTTGAAAGAAATTCTTGCTCACGTTGAATTATTGACTCTCTGAAATGCCAGGGTAGAACAAGCATATAATCAGGTTTCATCGCTCTGGCCTCTTCTTCCGAAATAATTGGTATTAGAGTGCCAGGAGTATATGCACCAAACTTATTTGAATTAACTTCAGCTATATAGGGAATATCTTTATCTGTAAAGCCACAAAACTGAAGAAGCACATTACCTTTAGTTGATGCACCATAGCCAATGACTTTTTTACCATCAGCATTAAGAGCCCTAACAAGGCTCACTAAATTATCCCTATGAGAATAAACTCTTTCTTCAAATTGACGGTATGGAGTTGGAGTATGTAAAGCCATCCTTTCTTCTTGTGCCAGCATCCAATTAATGACTGCGTCATTAGATTTTAGATTAGTATCTTTTTTTGCTGCTGTTACAGCAAAACTACCGCCATTAACTGAGTTCATTTGTACATCTATAACTCTCATCCCACATTCTTCGAGAAGCGCTTTCACTACACTTAAGGAATAGTATTCAAGGTGCTCATGACAAACCGTATCGTATGAATTCATACGAAGCATTGTTGGCATATAACTTTGTTCAAAGTGCCATACTCCATTATCGTCAAGTATTTCATGAATATCAGAAACAAATGTTTTAGGTGACTCTAAGTCATAAAACATAGAAATAGATGTGATAATTTTAGCTTTCTCATTTTTATATTTACTTTTAAATGACTTAGCTGAGAAAAACTCAGGTACCAATGTAATTCCATCTGTATAGTATGATTTAAATTTGTTCCCTGTTGGGTCAATACCTATACGTCGCAGTGAAGACACATCATATGCTTTCAATAAAGTCGCATCATTACTTCCTATATCGAGAACGATATCACCAGAGTTAGCATTACATATTTTTTGCAAATATCTTGCTTTATCCGTTAAGTGTCTTACCATCGATTGGTTTAGTCCAGAACGGTACCCATAATTCATTCCATACATTTCATCAGCATCATAGGTATGATTTAACTGTAACAACCCACTATCTGGACATAAAACTAACTCTAACGGTCCAGAAGTGATTGAAGTAGATGGATCTTTTGGAAATACACCTGTTAGAACCTGATTCCCAAGATTCAAAACAGATATTAGATTTTGACTTCCGCTAATGCGGCATGTTTTCAATTCACTTGGTTTGTTAGCCATTATTATTCCATTTCACTTATATGATTTTACGAACGTATACGATAACACCGTATCGGAGTTTATGTTTCTTTCATGTTATTGATTAAATATATCTTTACACTCTATATCATTAGATATAAAAGGTTTAAAAACTGTCTCATCTATCACGTTAGGATCAACATACCAATCCTCAAAGTCTCGCCCACAGACTTTTACATTTGAGACGACCCGAATGTAGCCCAATGATTTCAAAAAATCCCTAGACTTCAACATATACTCTGCACCACTCGTGTAAAAATCATGTTCATATGTAATCACAGAAAACCGGAATTCATTATGAGGTATATTTTTCAAAGCATCATAAGTTATTTCAGCAGGATCTATATCAAGTGATAAATAGTCAATTTGTTTGGGGAAATTATTCTCGGTTAATGCTTTTTTAAAATCAAAAGTGGTGGCATCGGCACAAATACATGGGTTTTTTCGTTGCTTGTTAAACTCATCAACTAAATCTTGTTCTATATCAAATGATAAGCCAAGCCACTCTTCTTTAGACTCTAAAATATACGTGTTATTAGACTGTTTAGGTTCTGCAGCTCCAATCTCTAGATAATAACCACTTTTTTTAAAACTCAACATCATTCTTACAAACAAATCTTGATGTGCTTGAGAGTATGAAAAAAAATCTCCAATTTTTCTAAGTGACTCAGTCTTTTCTTCTTCATTCATAATAATCGCCATTTTATAATTAAATATATTTCTTTAGGACAGAGTTGGTTAATTACCAAACACCCCATCCACCATCCACTTCAAGATTCTGACCTGTAACATAGCTAGACATATCCGAGCTCAAATATGCAATCGCACCTCGAAAATCATCTTCTGTTGCCATGCGAGCCAAAGGTGTACGAGACTCATATCGCGGGACAAATTGTTCAGGTTGATTTCTGAAAACGCCGCCTGGTGATATAGCATTAACCCGAACATTTGGAGCGATTGTTGTTGCTAACCAACGAGTTAACTGAATTAATCCACCTTTAGAGGCAGAGTACGCAGCGGGATTACTCATGCTTGTATCATCATATAATCGCCAATCAGGCCCGTACTTACCATAAATGGATGCGATATTTATTATATTTGCACCTTTCGATTTCTTTAATAGTGGCGTCAATTCTTTGCATAATTCAAACACTGAAGTGAGATTCACTTCAATAGCTCGACGCCAAGTATCAACAGTTTGCTCTTCAAAAGATACCGACCATCCGTTTAAATCGGATGCACCAATAAATGCAGCATTATTTATAAGAATACTTAACTCATCAAAAGTAGTATTAATAAAGCTCAACAGCTCTGTACGCTGTTCCTGTTCTTCTAAATTACAATAATAATAATGGGATTTTACATTCCATTTCTCTTCGATTAGTTCTACTAGCCCATCAAGTTCAGAACCAGGCAAATCAACCAATATTAACTCAGCTCCTAGTTCAGCTAGAGTATCTGCCATCATTCGGCCTAAAACGCCCGATGCGCCGGTAATTAAGGCACGCCGACCCTTCAGGTTCAATAGTGTTTTTATTGTAGTCACAGATTTTCTTCTCTTGAATTAATAAGACATTCCGCTAATTGAAAATCATATAAAGTATCAATATCTATTGAACGTTCCCGAGGTATAGTTACGGCTCTTATCTTTCCTTCAAATAGACTATCATACTTCATTACAAATTCAGGCTTAACAGCATAAGCTACGGTAGCCATATCATAAACTACAGGTGCATCTTGCCTTCGTGAAATTGCTGATTTGGGAGGAATAACCAAGCTAACTGTATTATCTTTATTGATTTTTATCATATTAAAATATGGATTACGGTTAGCTTCAGTGACAGTGATGACTGCATCAACTCCCCCTTTATCAAAATCAGCCAAGCAACTTTCAATGTCATCAGGTAATCGTAGTGGAGCTGTTGTTGGAACTGAAACCATTACATCTGGAAATGAACCGTTATTTTCCTTTATGTAATTAAGCGCATGACGCCAGGCCAACCATTCAGGACTATCATCTTGAGCTAGTTCACTCGGACGAATAAATGGTACTTGTGCACCATATTCACGAGCTACATTAGCAATATCTTCAGAATCAGTTGAAACAATTACATTATTAATACGTTTCACGGCAAGAGCTTGCTCAATTGACCAGGCAATTAATGGCTTACCATTTAGCGGCCGTATGTTCTTGCCTGGAAGTCCCTTAGATCCCCCCCTGGCAAAGATTATTGCTGTTACATCCATAAAGAATTAAACCCTTAATACAAATTTTTAATGACTTTAACTTTATCACCATATTCAGATGATTGGCGTATAGCGTTAATTATATTTAAAGCAATCAAGCCATCTTCCCCACTAATGAGAGGGGCTTTATGCATATTTACACAATCAATAAAGTGTCTCCACTCTGATATATATGTCTCATCACGTTGCTGATCATACTGAAATATTTCACGCCATTCTTGTGCACCCTTTTCAAATACATCTATCTTGCCAGTTACTCCATCCCAACGAATACTACCATTCTCACCAATAGCCGTGCATAAACGAGTTTTATCATGTCGAATAAAATCAATATTTAATGTTCCGATCAACTCGGTATCATCATATTCTGAGTTGAACCCGAGTATTGTGTGTACTGTATCCTCAACATCAACATCCAAATTGCTTTGTGTACTTAACAAAGCTTTCACCCAATCTACTTCACCAAAAATCCAACGTAAATAATCAATTTCATGGCTCAACTCAAATAAGGCACCACCACCAAGATCTTTGCGGGCAGAAACACTGTTTTGATAACTACTACCGGGTCGCCATGATTCTAAATTTTGGCCAACTTCACACCGGACAGATAATATTTTTCCTATTCTGTTATCAATTAATAGCTCTTGAAACCTGCGCAGTGAAGGTAAAAACCGAAGGTTATATCCAGTCATTAATATACTGTTATGATTAAAACAAGTTTCAATCAAGGTAGAAACACCATCGGTAGTAGTTGACAAAGGCTTTTCAATAAGTAAATTTGTTCCAATTTCAGCCAGTGGCTGAGCAATACTCATATGAAAGGTTGCTGGGTTAGCTATAACAGCAAGCTTCGGTCCAAAAGCAACGGCCTCTTGTATGGTAGAAAAACAACCATTAGAGTTTTCAGGGATGCTGGAGCACTTTTGGTGTCGTAAAACTTTTATCTCGGCCTCTGGCAATAACTCTCTCGCTATTCTCAGATGGCGCTTCCCAATACTTCCAAAACCAACAATAAGAATTTTTTCACTCATTGATTAAATATATAAGCTTTTAATGCTTTTGAAGCAGTTGATCATCCCAAACAGGGAGTTCAACACCATTATCAATAAGAGAGGCTCTGGCCTTTTTCAAACCATCACCTACAAAATTAAATAAATGTGCTGTTGCAACAGCATCAACTCGAGGGTCTGCGAGACCTTCAGCTAAGTGAAGAGCATTACCAGCACCTCCAGCTAAAATAATGGGCTTTGAAATATTATCGTACAATAAATCTAAAATTTTCATATCATACCCTTGTCCAGTTCCATCACGATCAATCGAGTTAAGATATATCTCACCTACGTTATTATCTGAAATAGATTTAATCCAATCTTTGGCTGTTCCAGCCACACATTTAGCACCGTGTTCAGAAAATACTTGATACTCTCCGTCTTTTAAACATTTTATATCCATTGAAGCGACGACGCATTGTTCTCCAAACTCACTGGCGAGTTGTTTTATAAAGTCAGTTTTATCATAAAGAGAAGTATTTATAACAACTTTATCTGCACCAGAACGTAGTAATTCACGAGCATGGGGAATTGTAGAAATTCCTCCGCCTGCAGCAATAGGAACAAAACACCCCGATGCTAACTCTTTCAAAACAGTACAAAACGCCTCTGTATTTTTTTCCCCGCGACTTACGTCTAATACAATTAATTCATCAATAGAAAAAGAAATTTGTGAAAAATTATAATTAGACTGAAGCCAGTTAATATCGCCAACATTTTGCAGTCTAAAGTTTCTACTGAGCATAAATTGCCCTTCGTTATATAATAAAGTAAATATTAGTCTTTTCTTTAACATTGGATTATAAAGCTAAAAAATTTTTCAATAATAGCAGACCATTAGTCTGACTTTTCTCAGGATGAAATTGAGTGGCATAAATGTTGTCCTGCTCATATGCAGCTAAAAATTCAGTACCATGATTACAGGTTGCAAGGGTACCATTTAAATTTTCTGATAACATGCGATATGAATGTACAAAATAGAAATCAGCTTTAGCTGGCAATCCATGAAATAATTTTGAACGAGAACTACTATAAACCAAATTAAAACCAATATGTGGTAGTTTATTTTTCCCTAGTTCCTGAGGTGAAAACCGCTCTACTGATTGAGGTATCAGCCCCAAGCCAAAAGACTGACCATCCTCAGAACTTTCAGTTCCTAACAACTGCATACCAAGACAAATACCTAAGATTTTACTACCTTTGCTTTGAACGGCATCAAGGATCGCTTGTTCAATTCCGCTCGAAACAAGTGAATCCATTGCTTTTCTAAAGGAGCCAACTCCGGGTAAAACAAGAGATTCTGCACAAGAAATTTTTTCTGGATCATTTGTTACTACTGGATCACACCCTAAATAATTAAAAGCATTAAGGACAGACCATAAATTACCCATCCCATAATCAATTATCGTAATATTTTTATTCATAACTATTTGACTTCAAATTTAGGTTTCCAACGCCCCTCAATTTTTTCAAATAAATCACGATTAGCATAGCGGTCCAGAACTTCATCAAACTCAACTTGAGTCATATCGTAATACTCCAAATAAAGCGATAAATATTCTTCAGGATAATGTCCATCGTAGAGCTTTACTAAATTTACAGCTTGCTCTCTATCCATAGCACCACGTCTTACTTCAATAGCAGCATCCTGATTAGCCCTACCAAAACCAAACTTCAGGTACATTAAATATGTATGCAATGCATAAAGAGCCTGATCATTTTGCGAAAAATTCGTAAAAGTACCTGCATTAGAAGCATCAGCCTCTTTCAACCCACAATGTTCTTTCGCTACTAAATAATTTCTATATGGATCCCAGTTTTCAAAATAAGACCAGTGCGTGATGTCGATAGGATTTTTCTCAAGTTCATCATCGGATGGAAATTCAAAGAAATTTAATTCTTTATTAGATATACCGGATTTACTTAATACTTTTTGGTACCCACCTTCTAAATATATATCTCTCATGTACTGGACATCATATATAGGAGATTCGGCCGTTTTTATAGTACCACCATATTCCACCTCACCATCTTCTCCATAAAAAATAAGACCAATTCCCATTTTTACCGCCATTCGTACTACTGCAGACTGAATAGAAATAAGCCATCCATAATATGGAAAACCCATTTCAATAAAACCTGTCTTGTTAAGTGTACGCATGGCATTATGTCCAGGGTTGATCGACATATGGCTATAGCCACTTTCCACAAATGCTTTTAGGTTTTCATCTCCCAACTCAAGAGATAATGCTGGTGTTATCGTAATGCATAAAGGGTTCATTCCATACTTATGCTTTAAATTATACGCAACGTAAGAACCATCTTTACCACCACTCACGGGGCATAAACAATCAAAATATCCGTCATTACGTCTGTGTTTATCAAGCAGTTTTTCTAATTCTTTTTCACGTGGCTTCCAATCCATAGATTTTTTAGTTTCAGACCAAACACACGCATTACACCAACCTCTTTCATCAAAACCGATTCTTGGCCGTGTTGACATACTTACGCAATTTGCACACCACTTTAAACTATCTAATTTCACACTCATAAAGTTCCTATACTTTTATATATTAAGAATTATATTCTTCTGAATTTTATATTTATCAAGATAACCTAGATGTAACCCATTATACTAGATAAAAGTATTCAAATACTTTTATTCGAAAGTAATTCTTTTATCAAAGTCTTTAATAACATGGCAAACAGCCGCAATCTCAGCTTCCGTTATATTGGCTGAACTTGGAAGACTAATACTAGCATTTGAGATTTTTGATGATATAGAAAAACCACCTTCATTTCGTATATATTTATGATACGGAGGCATCTCATGCAAAGGAACAAAAACTCGTCGTGCTTCTATGCCATTTAATGATAATCGTCTTAGCAACTCATCTCTACCACTTGCTAACTCACCTAATAACTCAATCGTAAATAACCAATATGAACTAAAAACATCTCCATATTCACCAGGAAGTTTAATACTCGATATATTCTTGAGTTGTTGATAGTACTGAGAAGCTACCCACCTTTTTGTACTAATAAAATCATCAATTCTTTCTAATTGAGCAACACCTATCGCTGCCTGGATATTTGTCATACGATAGTTAAACCCTACTTCCGTGTGCCAATATCGACGTTCAGGATCCATACCATGATCTCTCAGCATTATGGCCTTTTTGTGAATGTTCAAATCTTTAAAATTGACCATTCCACCTTCACCGGTGGTTATAGTTTTATTTCCAAAAAAACTAAAAATAGCGGCATCTCCAAATGTACCAACATGCCTTCCGTTATAACAAGTTCCTAAAGCTTCGGCACAATCTTCAATAAGATAAAGGGAATGCTTTGATGCTAACTCTGTAATGGCACTCATGTCCGAAGGATGACCATATAAATGCACAGGAATAATCGCTCGAGTTTTTGATGTAAGGGCTTCAGTCGCAGCTAAAGGATCTATACAAAGGCTATCTATATTGACATCTACCAACACTGGAGTAGCTCCAGTATAAATAACAGCATTAGCTGTTGCGGCAAAAGTTAAATCTGGCACTAATACTTCATCACCTGGTCCAATACCTAATGCAACTAATGCAAGATGCAAAGCAACAGTACCATTCGATACTGCAATAGCATTTGAGCTATTAATATATTGAGCAAAATTTTCTTCGAATGTTTTTACATATTTTCCTTTTGATGATATCCAGCCTGTTTTTATACAGTCAGATACGTACGCTAACTCATTTCCTTTAAGTTCCGGTTGAGCAACAGGAATATGATGGAAATGATGGGCACAAGCAAAATCTACTAATTTATGATTTTCATCTAACAAGGGGATATATCGAATTTTTTCTGATAGTGTATTTTGAATTTCAGTAGTGGAGGCTCCACATGGCAACCACTTAAAATCTTTTCTCATAACTTTAGAAACTTGATAATCTAAACTACAATTACCTATTAAAGCTCGACGGATATCACCATCAGTTAAAACTCCGACAACTTTTGAGCCTTTAATAACAAAACAAACACCTTGAGCATTACCATCAATTACCTTTAGTGCACTACGTAGATCACAATTATGATGAATAACTATTTTTTCAAGATTTACAGACATATTACTCAATATACTACCTGGATATTTAAACGAATTTGAAAAATAAAATTTATTTTGTTCTACGGAAAATACTTTAATTATTTAATAGCATATAAAAAACTATTCTTGTACTCTAGAACACTCTTCCTACACATTATTTAGCATTTTTTCTACAAGAACCTGTTGTGCTCTTAATTTTTCGATTGGCTCCCTGTAAACCTCAACACTATAATAATCAAGATTTGTTTTTAGATCCTTCCAAAACCATGCACTTTCATCAAAGGGCATATTTGAATCTTCAGTTCCATTATTGTCACTAAGATGATATGCATCAATATATGGTAATAATTGGCGATGTGCTTCTTCTGGACTAAACCCCAATGATCTGGCACTAACCTTTAAATGTGCAACATCCAGTAATAGCCTAACATTTTTTGGCATGATTTTCATTATCATCTCAATTTCATCTGGACTGGTTAGTAATAAAGGATTTTCTCCAAATGATTTTAAGTTTGTTGCTGAAAGAACATTATTCTCTATTAATATCTTTGAATTAGTTAATTCTGCTTCTTCTGCGAGAATTTTTATACGAGTAATAAAACGTTCCATTGCTTCATCACGATCTGATAACTGTCTTTTACCAATTTTTTTACCTAATTCATTTACCTGAGGATCAATTAAAAAGCCTGCATGAAAACTATAAACAGAACTACCCAGTTTATTTGCTAAATTTATTGAGTTACGAACATGCTCAGTACTTTTTTTTGCAATATCTGAATTACCAGATGCTAAATTAAATACAAACGGTACTTTGGGCGGTGGGAAATAATTATGAACTCGAAAATCTATTTTTTTTGATAATTTTTCAAGCCGAATTATTAAATCCGGTGAATATTGTCCTCCTGACAGCTCTACAGCAGAAATCATGTTTTCTGAAAACTCCTCTGCAATATCGGCTGAAGATGAGCTTGAAAAACCTCCTGTTGAAACAAATACCACCGAGCTATCTTCTTTTATTCTCTCTACCACAATTTCTAACCCAATTTATTTTTCATAAAGAATTTTAGCAGGTACGCCAACATAAGTACCTGGAAGAGTGATAGATTCTATGACGGTTGCTCCCGCTCCTACAGTAACATCATCGCAAATACTTACACCATCTATCACAGTAACACCTCCCCCCATAAAGACTCTGTTACCAATAGTCACTCTACCAGAAACCGTACAACCAGGGGCAATGTGACATGATTTACCTACATGAACTTCGTGTTCAATAATGCCTGATGTATTAATTATGGTATTTTCACCAATTACAACATCAGGACCAATAAAAGCTTGGGGACAAATTAAACATCCCTCACCGATAGAGGCTTCAAAAGATAGTATTGCTGTATTTGAAATTAGTGTATTAAGCCGATAACCTTTGGTTATCAATTGTTCATACAGACTATCTCTCTTAGTATTATCACCAATCGCAAGATACAAGCCAACGTCTGTCTTTGATGGCTGTTCAAGTAAGTCAGAAAATTTACCTATAACAGGAACACCAAGAATTTTTTCATTATAATCCGGTTCATTAAGGTCATAGAGCCCAATCGAACTTGGTTTATATTCTTGAAGTAAAATATTTATAACTGCATGTGAATGACCACCACATCCGATTACTATCGCATTGTTCATCACTCTTCCAACTCACCCCATTTTACTTGCTCCTTACAAGATACATTTTTAGTTAAATTCAGGCCTATAAATTTACTTATCATGTATGGAGGAAAACCATTTCCTGGACGCATCACGGTCAAATCTTCTGCAGTAATTACATGTCCTGAGTTTAAATCATGTTTATATGCGATACTTTTTCTAGAAACTTCAGCCATTTGCTGTTCTTCGCTTTGTCGCTTCTTTCGAGAGGCTCCAAGCATACATTCTGACCGCCTAATATCTGTTACTAATTCCTTAAATTCATCCGGTGTAGAAGATGCTTTATGGTCTGGCCCTGGAAGATTTTTGTCTAACGTAAAATGTTTTTCTATTACTTTTGAACCAAAAGCAATAGATAAAGAAGAGGCTAATGATCCATAACTATGATCTGAATAGCCTACTGGTTTACCAAATGCAGACTTAATGACTTCAAGCGCTTTGAGGTTTAATGAGCTATCTGAACAGGGATAATTTGAGACGCAGTGCAACAAAACTAAATTATCATTACCATATTCTTCATAAATATCAACTACTGCTTCAATTTCACCTAATGATGCCATGCCTGTTGCAACAATTGCCCTTTTACCCGTTTTTGCAATGAACTCATGTAATTGCAAATCAACAATGTCTGCTGATGCTGTTTTAAAAAAATTAACCCCAAGTTTATTTAAAAAATCAGTACTGGCCACATCATAAGGTGTAGAAATAAAATCGATTTTAATCTCAGAGCAAAAATTAAATAGTACCTCAAAATCACTTTGTTTTAGCTCTAAATTTTTTATCATTTGATAATGTGACTCATCATCTTTAGTCGTAAGCTTTTGGTACTGAACTTTAGGTGTATTCTTGGATACAAGTGATTCTGCAGAAAAAGTTTGAAATTTTACTGCATCAGCACCAGAGTTCTTAGCCGCAAGGATCATTTCCTTCGCTAAATCAATATTTCCATTATGGTTAACTCCTATCTCCGCGATAATATAACACTTTGAAATACCTTCAAAAAAATTAGACATAACTTAACCTCGAAAGCTTAAATATTAATCCAATCTCAATATAATTTAGATTAGCTATTAGCATGATATTTTATTTCTATTAATGTGTTTATTATTCTGAATTAAGCGCCCTTGCTTTAACTCAAAAAGTGAATCGCATCGAGATACTGTACTCAATCGATGCGCTATAATAATTATTGTTTTATTTCCCTTTAACTCATAAACAGCTTCCATAACAGATGCCTCAGTTTCAGAATCAAGTGAACTAGTTGCTTCATCAAGGACCAATACACAAGGATTATGATATAGGGCTCTAGCAATGCCTATTCTTTGACGTTGCCCACCTGATATTCTTACCCCTCGTTCACCTACCACTGTGTCTAAACCTTCAGGGAGGCTATCTACATAGTCTTGAAGTTGTGCTGACTTTATTGCAGCTTTTACAGCATTTTCATCAATCTCATTGGAGTCTAAACCAAATGCAACATTGCGGCGCAAAGAATCATCTGTAAGAAAAATACTTTGTGGAACATAGCCAATCTTATTTTGCCAAGCCCTCAAATTAGTATGAATATCTACACCATCAATTGATACAGTTCCAGTATTGGGAGACAGCAGCCCTAATATCACATCAACTAAAGTACTTTTACCTGCCCCACTTTCACCGATAATACCAATTGATTCACCACATAAAATATTAAGATTAACCTTTTCCAGAGTTGCATTCTTGCTCCCTTGATATGTATACCCAACAGAATCAAGTTGTAGAGTATGACTGAAATCAAGTGATGCACCAGAAACCATAATTGGAGGCTTCTCTAGCATTTTTGCTTCTTTATGTAAGACCGTAACAACCGGTAAATTATATCTAAGCCCCTGAATACTAACTAACACTCGATTTACTGACGGCATCAAGCGGAAGGCTGCAGCTGCAAATAGTCCAATAATTGGAACAAGTGTCTCAACAGGTTTGCCATTAGTTAACATTGTAATAACTAGTGCAGACAAACAAATAACAGCCAAAAGTTCTAACCAAAGCCGGGGTAGAGCTTGAAGAACATTTTCAAATTTACCCATACGTGCACTTCCAGTATTGTGCAGAGTATATTGCGCAATAAAGTCTTCTTCCCGCCCGAGCAACTTTACATCTTTTGCCCCACCTAAACCCTGTTGTATATGCTGGATACGTTGACCATCATAAAACTGTCTTGCTTCACCCCAGCGAAGAAGACGTGCATTTGTTAATTTAAAAAACACATACCCTGCGAGAGCAAAAATTGACAGTGTTATTATTGCACCAAGGGGTTCGATATAAAGAAGCATACAAGATACTCCAATAAGAACTAACAATTCTGTGAGCAATGTGGATGCAGCAATGAGCGCGCTTGTGAATTGACCTACTTCCGTAGTTACATTTCTGATTAATTGAGCTGAATTACGTTGAAGGTGAAATGTATATGGTTGCTGCAAATACCCCGTAAATAAACGTGCAGATAAACTCGCATGCAATCCAAAATTAAATTCCGCCTGTTTCCATGCAAGGAAAGCGAGAAATCCTGCCTTAACAAAATGCGCTCCAACCAGAAATAACATCCCCCAAACTACAAGTTGTGTTTGTGTGGGATTTCCAATGCTATTCAATATTGGTTCTAGTTTCGGATATTTATTAACAATATCAGATTCGGTCATAAGTGATAGAGCGGGTATCACTAACCCAATACCAATAGTTTCAAGTATCATACCTATAAGCATTAAAACTAAAAGCAATATAGCTTTCCTTCGTTCCGAAGGGATTAAAATCTCATAGAATTTTGTGAAGATTTGCTTCATTACACTAGTTTCATAATTTCATAGTCTTATTAAAACAGACATAAGAATAAATAATAAAATATAGTTCAATTATATTATTTTCTACTTTAGAAAAATTGACTCCTATTATTCAATATTTATTGTTATTCAAGTTCGAATATTATTAGCTTTTAAATACCATTTATATGTTGAAGCTAATCCTTTCTCTAATTCAACTGAAGCATTCCAACCCAACTTATTTATTAATGACACGTCAAGTAATTTGCGGGGTGCTCCATCAGGTTTAGAGCTATCAAAGTGAATGTCACCATTGAAACCTACTACTTTTGCTACTGTTTCTGCCAGCTCTCGAATTGTTACATCTATACCTGTACCAATATTGATATGTGAAAGCATTGGTTCAGTACTACTTTCAAATATGTCTTTATCTAAAGTCAAAACATGTACCGCAGCATCTACCATATCATCAACATGAAGAAACTCGCGTTTAACATTTCCCGTCCCCCATACAGTAACGATTTGATCCCCATTAACTTTTGCTTCATGAAATTTACGAACTAATGCTGGAATAACATGGCTATTATCTAAATCAAAATTATCGTTTTCCCCATATAAATTTGTTGGCATTACACTACGGTAGTTTGTACCATACTGTCGATTGTATGATTCACAAAGCTTAATACCTGCAATTTTTGCAATGGCATAAGGTTCATTTGTTGGCTCGAGTAATCCCGTATTTAATGCACTCTCACTCATAGGCTGTTTTGCTAGTCGTGGATAAATGCATGAACTACCTAAAAAAAGTAAATTTTTTACTCCTGTACTATATGCAGCATGGATAACATTTGCTTCCACCATAAGATTGGAGTATATAAACTCTGCTGGATAACTATTGTTAGCATGAATCCCTCCAACTTTTGCCGCAGCCAGAAAAACATAATCAGGTCGCTCTTGTTCAAAAAATTCATTTACCATCTGCTGATTTGTAAGATCAAGCTCACGGTGAGTACGAAAAATCAGATTTTGATATTCTTTATTTAATAAGTATTTAACTATGGCAGAGCCAACTAAGCCACGGTGTCCGGCAATATAAATTTTTGAATTTTTATTCATTATAATCGAAAGCCTTATAACCATGTTCTTTTACTAACGCATCACGCTTAGCAAGTTCCAGATCATTTTCCATCATCTCATGCACCATTTCTTCAAAGCTGATTTTTGGTTCCCAACCTAATATTTCTTTTGCTTTTGATGGATCGCCTAATAAAGTTTCCACCTCTGTTGGTCGGAAGTAACGTGGGTCAACTGCAACAATGCATTTTTCTGTTTCAGTGTCATAGCCTTTTTCATCGACACCTTCACCTTCCCAACGAATTTTCTTGCCGATATGGTCATAGGCTGCATTAACAAAGTCACGTACAGAATATTGCACACCCGTTGCAATACAAAAATCTTCGGGCTTGTCTTGCTGTAACATCAACCATTGCATTTCAACATAATCTTTAGCGTGTCCCCAGTCTCGTTTTGCATCCATATTACCCAAGTATAAACAATCCTGAAGACCTAAACTGATACGCGCCAAAGCACGAGTGATTTTACGCGTTACAAAGGTTTCACCGCGTATTGGTGATTCATGATTAAACAAAATACCATTACAAGCATACATACCATAAGCTTCACGGTAATTTACAGTAATCCAATAGCCATAAAGCTTTGCTGCAGCATAAGGTGAACGGGGGTAAAAAGGTGTAGTTTCTTTTTGTGGAATTTCTTGTACTTCACCATAAAGTTCAGATGTTGATGCCTGGTAAAAACGTGTTGTCTTTTCCAGGCCGGCAATACGAATTGCCTCAAGCATTCGTAAAGTACCAAGGCCAACAGTATCTGCCGTATATTCAGGACTTTCAAACGAAACAGCAACGTGGCTTTGCGCACCTAAATTATACACTTCATCAGGTCGTATTTCTTGCATCAAACGAATTAAGTTACATGAATCACTTAAGTCCCCATAGTGCAGGACAAATTTTTGATTTTTTTCATGCGGGTCTTGATAAAGATGATCAATACGTTCTGTATTAAATGATGAAGCACGACGTTTGATACCATGAACCGTATACCCTTTCTCAAGAAGAAATTCAGCCAAGTAAGCTCCATCTTGACCAGTAATGCCAGTTATTAATGCTATTTTATTCATGAGTCCCTCATAATTACAGATGATTAAAAGTTCACAATTACCAAACATGAAAGATATAATTCACACATATTTAATAAAACACGTTTGTGGGTTATATCTCGAATAAGCTAAATATAAACTTCAGTATTTTTTATTTTACGTTATCAAAACCCTTTGGGTAGTTAAAGTTAACTACCTAAAGACTCAACATACCAGTCCATTGCAACATCAAGCCCTTCCGCTATAACATGTGTAGGAGCATAACCTAACAAATTGGCTGCTTTACTAATATCTGCTTGTGAATGACGAACATCACCCGCTCGAAAATCACGATAGATTGGACTCTTTTTTGTTAAGCCTTCAGTTCTTGCTATTAAACGATCTTCTATCATTTGATATAATTCATTCAAGTTTGTTCTTGCATTAAGAGCAACATTATAAACTTGATCTGTTGCCTCTTCATTATCAGTCATCGCTGCAAGCAAATTCATTTGTACTGTATTATCGATATAACAAAAATCTCGGCTTGTTCCACCATCACCATTAATAAAGACATCTTCCTTATTTAAAATACTTGAGACCCATTTTGGAATAACTGCGGCATAAGCACCATTTGGATTTTGTCGCTTACCAAAAATATTAAAGTAACGTAGCCCAATTGTTCTAAACCCATATGTTTTAGCAAAAACCCTGGCATAAAGTTCATTAACAACTTTGGTAACAGCGTAAGGGCTTAATGGGTTACCAATACAATCTTCAACTTTAGGTAATGCTGGGTGGTCCCCATACGTTGAACTAGAAGCGGCATAAACAAAACGTTTAACATTTTCATCTTTTGCTGCAACAAGCATATTCAAAAAACCATCTATATTTGCTTTGTTAGTATGAATAGGATTTTCTATTGATCTTGGAACCGAACCCAGAGCTGCCTGATGTAAAACAAAATCAATACCTTTACATGCAGAATGGCAGTCTTCCAACGCCCGTATGTCTCCTTCAATTAATTTAAAGTTATCAAGAGCCAGTTCTAAGCCTTCTGCCTTCAAGCCATTTTTTGCATCTTCTAATGCCTGATCGATATTATGTTGATAACCCGTTTCAAAATTATCTAAGCCAATCACCTTTTGGTTAAGAAATAAAAGCTTTTCTAACAAATTAGACCCAATAAATCCTGCCACCCCCGTCACAAGCCAAGTATATTGATTTGATCTTAGATGTTCTTGAAGCTCATCATACTTTGTCATTATAATCGTCCATCGACTTCTGCTGCTGGTAAAATGTATTTAATGTCATATAGCACGTGATTGGCTTTAGCAAATTTTCTTAATTCCGTAACGCCCATTTTATTAAATTCATCATGAGCAACAGCAAGAATAATCGCATCATATTTACCTTCTGTTGGAGCATCAACAGGCATTATGTTATACTCATATTTAGCCTCTGACTTATCAATCCATGGGTCATAAACATCAACATTACAGTTAACATTTTCAAACTCAGCAATTAAATCCACAACCCGAGTGTTACGAAGATCTGGACAATTTTCCTTAAAAGTTAAGCCTAAAATTAAAATATTAGCATCAACAACATGAATCCGTTTCTTATTCATTAATTTTGTAACCTGTTCAGCTACATAATTTCCCATACTATCATTCAAACGGCGCCCCGCTAAAATAATCTCTGGATGATAGCCAACTTCAACGGCTTTATGAGTTAGATAATAAGGATCTACTCCTATGCAATGCCCTCCTACCAAGCCCGGACGAAAAGGTAGAAAATTCCATTTACTTCCTGCAGCCTTTAGCACTTCCTCTGTATCAATACCGAGCCGACTAAAAATTAAAGCTAACTCATTAATTAAAGCAATATTGATATCACGCTGTGTATTTTCAATAACTTTAGCTGCTTCTGCGACTTTAATACTGCTTGCTTTATGTGTACCAGCAATAATAATTGACTTATAAAGCTCATCAACTTTATCTGCAATATCTGGAGTAGATCCAGAAGTTACCTTCTTGATTGTTGTAACACGGTGTTCTTTATCTCCCGGGTTAATTCTTTCTGGGCTATAACCGCAATAAAAATCTTCATTAAACTTAAGACCCGATTGTAGTTCTAAAATAGGAACACAAACTTCTTCTGTTGCTCCTGGATACACAGTAGATTCATAAATAACAATATCATCTTTACTAAGAATTTTACCTATTAATTCACTGGACTTAATAAGCGGCGTAAGATCTGGGCGCTTATATTTATCGATTGGTGTGGGGACAGTAACAATATAAATATTACAGTTTCTTATGTCATCCAGGCTTGATGTGTAACTAAGTAACGTTGCCAACTTAAGTTCTTTCGGTTCCACTTCAAGTGTACTGTCTTCACATCGTTTGAGCTCCTGAATACGTGTGTCATTAATATCAAAGCCGATGGTTTCAAACTTTTTACCAAACTCCACTGCTAGTGGCAGACCTACGTAACCAAGTCCAATTAATGCTACTTTATTTTTCATAATGATCAATCACTAATAAATAAACGAATTCAATGCTCAAAAAACAACCTCTATTCCTCAATACATTTATAAAAAATAATAAAGTATTTTAGATTATAAGGTACGCTACCGCCCTACCATGCTTAAAAGCAAGTATATAAGTAGTTATGTCATTCTATTTAGGTAATTAGGTTCCGGATGAAAAACTACCGAAATAAATAGAATACTATTAAGCTATTTCCACTTCATGCATACCCAATATCACTTGAGTATTCTTGCCAACAACATCTAATAAGACAGAAACTCGTTCTATACTTTTCATTTTTTGGTAAATCGCTTTATAGCCTTCAAATGGGCCGTCTATGATGTCTACTTTATCACCCTGTTTTAACTCTTTATTTTCAATTGATTGCAAGCCGAATTCATTTTCGTTATTTTTTAAACTGGTAATCATGTTTTCTGGTACAGCAGCAGGCATACCACCAAAACGCACCATACCTGCAACACCAATTGTTGACCGTATGGGTGACCAGTTATCAGTTGCTTTATTAAGAGAAATAAATAAATACCGTGGGAAAAAAGCTTCCGTGCGTTTTATATTTTTACCATTACGACGCCGTGATGTCTGAACCAGAGGTAAATAGATTTCAAAGCCCTGACGTAACAGATTTTCTTGCGCCTTTAATTCAGACTGAGGTTTTGTAACAACCAGATACCAGGAACGTGCAACGTTATCTAACATCATCATTTCCTACGTCACTAGCCATATCTGTTTCATTCTGTAAATTTGCAATTTCGACTTTAATCTTCTCATACTCATCTATTTTTCTTTGCAAAAACCGATAAGTTACTGCCGCTTTTTCTTCTATTCCTTGGGGGGTGAGGAAATAAATATAGGAGCTTTTTTTCTTATTATTATAAAAATTCTGAAGTTTTATAAACCCCTTATCAACTAAAGCCTTCATACAATAATTCGTTTTGCCCAGACTAACACCCATTTTTTGTGCGATTTCTCGCTGACTCAAATGGGGAGCATCCTCAATAAGCTTGAGTAACTTATAAGCAATTTCATCCTGCAATTAAGTGGTATCCTTTTACGTTCAACGGTTGAACAATACCATATTATAGCGACTTATCAAGCTGGGATACCAAAATAGCATAAAAAAATATGGTTTACAGCCATATAAATATTAAAAGGGATGTTACCCAACCAACACTGCTAAAGTCAGTGGTTGTTGTATATCAGACAATTTTCATGCCAACAAATTAACCAGAATATTAGTAATTGTTTTACCATTTTTATGCGGGGTTAAAATCAGATTCATCATCAACTTGTTCCTTTAACTTTCTCATGAGTTCAAGTATAAAAGCGCTAAAAATACCTAACATCCCACCCAGAATAAGTGACAACATAGCAATTAATTTCCTATTTGGACGAACAGGGTCAATATCAACAGTAGCTTTTTTATCAACAGTCACAGCTTTTAGTTTATGACTAGCTATTTTTATTGATTCAAGTCGGGTTAGTTCTTCTTGTAAATCACGTAAACCTGCTATATGAATATCATCCGAGCGTCGTTTCTTTAGAGCATTTATTTCCGCCTGTAACACTTTTGTCCCTTTCATATAGGTTGACAGGTTATCTTCATTTGAGAGGCTTTTGCTAATATTATTAAGTTTTGCCGATATCATCCGACTTGGAGCACCATCGACATTTGGAACAAACAGGTGATCATGAATGCCAAGCTCTTTTGCTATATGAAATGCTTCTTGCAAACGACCCAACGCATCCTCACGTCGCTTTTTATAAACAGAACGCTTGCTCGATATTTTTAGTTTTATACTGTTGATTTTAGAGTCTATATTTGATTGCAAATCTCTGACTAAGTGGTTAACCGTATCTTGATTAGCCATCACAACCAAAGCATCCAGCCACACACCTATTTTTTCCTTATGAGTACCTTCTAAAGTAATAGTTGTGCTGTTTGATTTTTTATCCACTTTAACATTGAGTAACTTTGAAAATTCCTCAAAAACATCATTAATACCTTGTGTGGTTAAAGGCTGAGCATGTTCACCTGAAAGTGTTTCAATTAATTTATAGTCATTAAAAAATGACTGCCGTAACCTTCGTGAGTTTATACTAGCAGTAAAACTTGCAAAAATACTATTACGGTTGTTCTCGCTATCACTATTAAACACATTTAATGCCTCCACATCTTCGAATAATGCCTGCACATCTTCGTGCGATGGCGGAAGTAAAATGGTTTCAACTTGATAAACTCTTTCTTGAGAAAAGGCATACACGAGGCCGATAGAAACAGCAATAATCGTTATGCCTATAATAAGTTTTTTCCTTCGTAACAATACCCTGACGATATCAATCAGACTAATTTCATCCGCATAAGCCGATTGGGATTGATGAACAACGGGATTAGGTATTTGCTGATTGGAATTCATGGGGATCTCTTTGATTGATTTAGCATTATTATATTACTGCCTTTAGACGATAACTTATAAACACAGCATAAGTCAAAAAAACACGGTATCTTCACTTAAATTTTTTATCAAGAAACTAACCTGGCTCAGCTCTCCGTGCAGTACTTCCTGCACCTCTGTTAGGAGTGCTCAGGGATTCCGTGAAATCTAATTTATACCAAGCTGCCCCTCTTCATACTTTTTAATTTTATCTCTGATATTGGCGGCTTCTTCAAACTCTAAGTTTTGTGCGTGTTTGTACATTTCTTGTTCAAGTTCAGCAATTTTTTTATTAAATTCTTTGCTGCTTAAACCACTATACTCCGCCTGTTCTTCTGCAACTTTTAAATCGTGTTTCGCGGCATTACTATAAGCACCATCCATGATATCAGCCACTTTTTTGTTTATCGTTGTTGGTGTAATACCGTGCTCTTTATTAAAGTCCATTTGTTTTTCACGGCGTCGCTCTGTTTCGTCAATCGCTTTTTTCATTGATTTGGTTATTTTATCAGCATATAAAATCGCCATACCTTTCGAATTTCGTGCGGCACGACCGATGGTTTGGATCAAGGAACGTTCTGAGCGTAAAAAGCCTTCTTTATCCGCATCCAAAATTGCGACTAAAGTGACTTCTGGAATATCCAGCCCTTCGCGTAATAAATTAATGCCCACCAGAACATCAAAATGGCCTAAGCGTAAATCACGGAGAATTTCGATACGCTCAACGGTATCAATATCAGAATGCATGTAACGTACGCGTACGCCATGATCCCCAAAATAATCGGTGAGATCTTCGGCCATGCGTTTGGTTAATGTGGTAACTAATGTGCGCTCATTAAGTTCTACGCGTTTATTGATTTCTGACAGTAAATCGTCCACTTGTGTTGTTGCTGGCCGGACTTCAATGATGGGATCTAATAAACCTGTGGGCCTCACAACTTGTTCAACGATTTCTCCCGAGTGTTCCGCTTCGTAGTCCGCGGGCGTCGCGGAAACAAAAATAGTTTGCGGAATGAGCTTTTCAAACTCATCAAACTTTAAAGGACGGTTATCTAAGGCGGAAGGCAAACGAAACCCGTAGTTCACTAAGTTTTCTTTACGTGAACGATCGCCTTTGTACATCGCCCCCACTTGCGGCACCGAAACATGTGATTCATCAATAATTAACAACGCTTCATCCGGTAAATAATCAATAAAAGTCGGGGGTGGATCGCCGGGTTGGCGGCCCGATAAATAACGTGAATAATTTTCTATACCATTGCAATAACCCAGCTCCAACATCATCTCAATATCAAACTGACAACGTTGTTCCAGGCGTTGTGCTTCAACCAGTTTATTATTATCACGCAGATGTCCGAGGCGTTCTTTTAGCTCGGATTTAATTTGTTCTACCGCATTTAAAATATTTTCACGCGGAGTCACATAGTGCGTTTTAGGATAAACCGTGGTGCGTGGCACGGTTTGTAATATCTCCCCGGTAAGCGGATCGAAGTAACTTATTTTTTCAACTTCATCATCAAACATTTCAACCCGAACAGCATCTTTTTCTGAGTCTGCCGGAAAAATATCAATCACCTCACCGCGTACCCGGAATGTGCCGCGCTTTAATTCCGTATCATTGCGCGTGTATTGCAGTGCAGTCAGTTTTTGCAAAATTTTACGCTGACCAATTTCCTCGCCTCGATTCAAAATCAATACCATTTCAAGGTAGGATGAAGGATCGCCCAAACCATAAATTGCTGAGACGGTCGCAATCGTGATCGTATCTTTTCGCTCGAGTAATGCTTTCGTTGCCGACAAGCGCATTTGTTCAATGTGCTCATTCACCGCAGCATCTTTTTCAATAAACGTATCAGAGGCGGGAACGTACGCTTCTGGCTGATAATAATCGTAGTAAGAAACAAAATATTCCACCGCATTGTTCGGGAAAAATTCTTTCATTTCACCATATAATTGCGCCGCCAGGGTTTTATTGTGCGCCATGATCAATGTTGGACGCTGCAACTCCTGAATCACGTTTGCCACAGTGAAGGTTTTACCTGAACCCGTTACCCCCAATAATGTCATTCCCGACTCACCTGCTTTCAGTCCTTCAACTAAAGCGGCAATCGCCGTGGGTTGATCACCTGCGGGTTTATATTCTGATGTAAGCTGAAATGGTTTGTTGTTCATACTAATTTGCTAATGGGTGACACTAATCATATGATCTTATTTAAAGTTGCAGTATATTACACGTCTTTATTGAGTCATGTTAGCAACAGATTGAGAAACGGATATTTGGAGATATCAAGTTGGATTTTAAACTGTCGGATCGCGTACAACGCATCAAACCCTCCCCCACTTTGGCCATTACCGCGCGAGCCGCTGAACTACGCGCTGCCGGTCAAGATATTATTGGTTTAGGCGCGGGCGAACCTGATTTTGATACGCCTGATTATATTAAAACGGCAGCAGTAAAAGCCATTTCTGATGGTTTTACCAAATATACTCCTGTCGATGGTACAGCCAGCCTTAAAAAAGCCATTATCGATAAATTTTCTCGAGACAATCAACTTGACTACACGCCGAACCAAATTCTTGTTTCTTGTGGTGGCAAACAAAGCTTTTTCAACCTCACGCAAGCGATTTTAAATGAAGGTGATGAGGTCATTATTCCTGCGCCCTACTGGGTTTCATACCCTGATATGGTTTTATTAGCCGACGCTAAGCCAGTTATTGTCGAAGCCAATATTGAACAAAATTTTAAAATGACGCCTGCCCAACTTGAAACGGCCATTACAGATAAAACGCGTTTGGTGGTACTCAATAGCCCTTCTAACCCCTCTGGTATTGCTTATAAAAAAGAAGAACTCGCCGCACTTGGTCAAGTTTTACTCAAATATCCCAATATTTTAGTCGCAACGGATGATATGTACGAACATATCCTCTGGTCGGATGAGCCTTTTTCAAATATTGTCATGGTCTGCCCTGAACTTTATGAGCGCACCATCGTTTTAAATGGTGTATCAAAAGCTTATTCCATGACGGGCTGGCGTATTGGCTATGCTGCAGGTCCTGAAAACCTCATTAAAGCGATGAAAAAAGTACAGTCACAAAGTACTTCAAACCCCACTTCAATTTCGCAGGTTGCTGCTGAAGCTGCATTAAATGGCGAGCAATCTTGCCTGGATCCCATGCTTGCCGCATTCAAAGAGCGCCATGAATATGTGTATCGTCGTTTAAACGCAATCGAGGGCATAAGCTGCCTGCCGTCAGATGGTACGTTCTACTCTTTCCCCGATGTTCGCGGTTTTATTGAGAAGGTTACAGGAGTGAATAACGATGTGCAGCTATCAGAATACCTGATTGAAAAAGCCGGTGTTGCACTAGTCCCGGGGTCAGCCTTTGGTTCTCCCGGCTATATTCGTATTTCATTTGCAACCAGTCTCGATGTGCTGAAAGATGCCCTGGATAGAATAGAGAATGTCATTTCGTAAATGTTACCTGCATAAATATGAGTAACACCTAAAATTTGTAGGAAAAACCCTACATAAAGTCACTGAGAATCCCTACAAAAAATGTCTTTCAACCAATAAGCTTTTTACGCATTATATTACCTACAAGGATGTGGGGGTGACATGGATGTCTCTTTTTATACTTCAGCTATGGATTGGCTGAAGTCGTCCTTGAAAATACAATTTCAGTACCTACATGGAAGTAGGAGGACATCATGGACGTATTTCCCTGCTGCGTTAAGCGTGGCTTCAGCCTAATCGAATTGCTGGTAACGCTCTCTATTATCTCGCTGTTTTTGCTCAACGTCGCACCTAACCTCAATCCCATTATTGCCCAGGAAAGAAGCGCCGTATTGACGAACAACATAGTCGGCGCCCTCGCCTATGCACGCAGCGAATCCATTATGAAGCAGATCAACGTCATCACCTGCCAAAGTAATAACGGCAGTGACTGTAATGAGTCCTCTAATTGGCATAATGGCTGGATCATATTTGTAGACGATAATAGTAATGAACAACGCGATGCTAATGAACAGATTTTGCGCATTTACCCCGCAACAACAAATGGTACCCGGGCAACTTTTTGGAAGTATTACGTGAAATACAAGCCTAATGGACGCTCATACCCAAACGGTTCATTCCTTATTTGCAACCCCACTATTGGTGTCGGCAAAGCGCTGATTATGTTCCACACCGGACGATTACGCCTGAGTGAAACACAAACGGATGGTTCGGCAATTACTTGCATTTAATTCATGTATTTTAATGAAATCTTTGTTGACCCATGGGGAGCAGATCAGTACTATACGCGTCGATTCCCCAATAGCTCAGTTGGTAGAGCAAAGGACTGTTAATCCTTGTGTCCCTGGTTCGAGCCCAGGTTGGGGAGCCATATTTTAAAGCCAGATTCGATTTAAGAATCTGGCTTTTTCTTTTATACAGTTGCTCTCGCCAGGTCTTTACCTTGGTTAACACACCAACCTATTTTATTTTCCGTTTGAGTGTGTTTTCCACATTTTCAATGTGTTATCAAGCTCAGGTTGGGGAGCCATATTTAAAGCCAGACTTTATTAATAAAGTCTGGCTTTTTTACGCCTAAAATAAGGCGATTTGCTAAAAGCTAAGCCCTTTTTCCTCAAACAAAAAAGCCAGCTCCACAATGAATCTGGCTTCTGATCATGCAGACATAAAATATAAGACTAGCTCATTTTTAAACCTGATAAGTACTGCTTAAACTCATCACCAATCTCCTGATGTTTCATCCCTAGCTCAACACTGGCCTGTAAATAACCTAGTTTACTCCCGCAATCATAACGTATGCCTTCAAATTCATAAGCATAAACCTGCTCTTCGCTTAATAAGTCAGCGATGGCATCTGTCAATTGAATTTCACCACCCGCCCCTTTTTGGGTTTTTTCTAAGTGATGAAAAATACGCGGCGTAAGCACATAACGCCCGACCACAGCGAGGGTTGAAGGCGCATCAGCGGGAGCCGGCTTTTCAACAATACCTGAAATAAAGCCTTCTTTTTCAGATTCGCCTTTCAGACTCACTATACCGTATTTATCCGTCTCATTTTTTTCAACATGTTGCACCGCCAAAATACTCGACTTGTGCTCGTCGTACTTTTCAACCATTTGCTTTACGCAGCCGGTTTGCTCACTATCGATTAAATCATCCGCGAGAATAACCGAAAAAGGTTCTTCCCCAACGACGGGTTTTGCACACAGTACAGCATGGCCTAAACCTAATGCTTCTGACTGGCGTAAATAAATACATGAAACATGAGCTGGAATAATATTTTTTACTATTTGTAAAAGTTTGTCTTTGTTCTTCGCTTCCAGTTCAGCTTCAAGCTCGTAAGCCTTATCAAAATGATCCGGAATGGAACGCTTATTTCGTCCCGTGACGAAGATCATTTGATCGATACCCGCCTCTACCGCCTCTTCAACGGCATATTGAATCAGGGGTTTATCAACAACAGGGAGCATTTCTTTGGGGCTGGCCTTTGTTGCGGGTAAAAATCGTGTTCCTAAACCCGCAACCGGGAATACTGCTTTTCTAATTTTTTTCACTTTCTCAAACCCTTATCTCAAAATTCATTCTTATTTGGTATTTTTACACCAAAAAAAGGGGGGAATGAAAATTATACACAGATTTAAGCAATAAACGCATCCATTTCAAAAAAAAGGCACCCGAAGGTACCTTAGAACTAAATAAATTAGAATCAAGCAATAAAGTGCTGACTAGTTATTTATATCAATTTCTTTTGATTCAACAAAAAGTGAATCACGATTTTTATCAACAAGCTTACGACCAATCCCTTTCACTTTTGTTAACTCTTCAATCTGACTAAATAAGCCATGCTCTTCTCGATAAGCAACAATCGCTTGTGCTTTTTTTAGTCCAACACCTTTGATGTTTTTCGCTAATGTCTGCACGTCAGCGACATTAATGTCGACAGGGCCAGCGTACACGAATGAAGATATTGCAAAAGCGAGAGTAGTTAATAAAATCCTTATCATTTTCATTATATGAGACTCCTTCTCTATTTAACGAGGCCCATTATAATCATGTTCAGAAAATGACGTCTGTAGGACAATGCTGAAAAAATTGTAAGTTTTGTCCTACAAAAACTTATATGCCAAGCTCTTTTTCAATTTTAGCTAATGCATCCATAGGATTTTCAGCTTGAGTAATAGGACGCCCTATCACTAAATAATTGCTGCCTACATCGACTGCCTGTGCAGGGGTCATAATGCGTTTTTGATCGCCGGTAACACTCCACTGTGGGCGAATACCCGGCGTCACCAATTCAAAGGGGGGGGCGAGAAAATCCCTGAGCATCGAGATTTCCTGCGGTGAGCAAACGACACCGTCTAGTCCACAATCATGCGTCAACGTTGCTAATCGTTGAACCTGTTCTGCAGGTGAAACCGCTAAACCAATTTCTTTTAAATCATCCGCCGCCATGCTGGTTAACACCGTAACCGCAATTAAGATTGGGTTTTTTTCACCTACAGGCAGAGCGTCACGTGCAGCTTCCAACATTTTACGCCCCCCCGAAGCATGTACATTAATCATCCACACGCCTAAATCTGCGCCGGCCTGGCACGCCTTAGCCACTGTATTTGGAATATCATGGAATTTTAAATCTAAAAAAACATCAAAATTCTGCTTCACTAAATTTTTAACCAATGAAGGACCTGAACGGGTAAAGAGTTCTTTACCCACTTTTAAACGGCAACGCGCCGGATCTAATTGTTCAACGAGTTTTAACGCACTTAACTCATCCGGAAAATCTAATGCAACTATAATCGGTGATGAACTCACTCTATTCCCCTTCTACACCTTGAATTGGTTTAACAGTATCCCAACGCTTACAACCGGGACATTGCCAATGTAATGTTTTGCCATTG
>Ga0316207_10000588_pt1 | contig 55191 bp, 54 predicted proteins | sample 6weekpyrite_MG_FD_204943 | JGI IMG/M metagenome (GOLD analysis project Ga0316207, IMG submission 204943) | Microbial mat bacterial communities from mineral coupon in-situ incubated in ocean water Damariscotta River, Maine, United States -... | ecosystem: Environmental > Aquatic > Marine >...
TCACCTCTTCACCATTATTCCCGAATGTAATACTTTCAACCTGGGAATTAGCGAAACTCTTAACAGCAATCGTCTCACCATTAACAGTCGCATCAACTGCAATTTTGTATTGGCCTGCCGGTGCAACGGAACCATCCGGCAATGAGCCGTCCCATTGGTAACGTGTAATGCCTTCACCGAGAGCACCGAGGTCAAAGCTGTGAACCAGTTGTCCCCCTGCACCAAATACTTGCACATTGACCTGAGTTGCCTGCGTTGGCAACTCCACCGCTGCATTCATACCAGCATCATTCAAGGGAATGACATTTGCCGGGACCAGAACATTACGGTTAATCAGCCCCGCTGCTTGCAGGCCCTGGCTTGGCACCTGAGAGCTTGCAAATGTTTCAAATGATTTTTGTAAGTCCTGTATACCTGAAACAGTACTAAACTGTGCGATTTGACCAAGGAAATCACCATTTTCCATTGGTTTAAACGGATCCTGGTTCTGCAGTTGAGTTGTCATTAACTTTAAAAAAGACTCCTGCCCGAGGGCATCTTTGGGCTTACCGACAGGTTTTTGAGAAACACCAAGCCCATCCAGTACACTTGTATCGATTGCTGTATTCATAATACCTGTCCTTATTGACCTATTTTCAATGTCGCCAGCATTAATTGTTTTGCTGTATTAAGTATTTCCACGTTATTTTGATATGAACGTGATGCTGATATCATGTTTGCCATTTCTTCAATTACATTCACATTCGTCTGAAATATATAACCCTCTTCATTTGCCAATGGGTTGTGTGGTTCATATCGTTGTATTGCCTTACTGTTGCTTTCTATGATTTTCGTTACTTGCACGCCGGCACTGGCCTCATCCTGCTGCATATTGCTCATCAGTGTTGCAAATACCGGGTTCTTGGCTCGGTAAACATCATCTGCCGAACTGCTTACGTTGTTTGCATTTGCCATGTTGCTCGATACCGTATTGAGCCTTACTGACTGAGCACTCATGCCTGAACCCGCTATATCAAATACCTGTAATAGTCCCATAATTATTCCTTAGCCAGGGCATTTTTCATGCCTTTGAACCGACCAGTTAAAAATTGCAATGTGGTTTGATAGCGAACCGCATTCTCTGAATAGGCAGATTTCTCAAGATCCAGATCTACCGTATTACCATCCAGCGATGGCTGCAGAGGTGTTCTGTATTTCAGATGAATGCCCATGGCATCACTACCTGCTGCATGGATATGATTTGAATGGGATTGAGACATAGACAGGAAATCACCTTGAGATTTTTTCAACGCCTGTTTGAAATCAATATCTCGTGCTTTGTAATTCGGAGTATCCGCATTAACAATATTCGAAGAAATAGCACTTGCACGACGCGCCTGTATCATCAAGGCTTGCTCATGACTACCTAGTGCTTTTTCGAAATTAATTGGCATTTGTTGCTTCCTGTTGGTTTCGCTGTATAACTACAGTGCAACAGGTGTGCCAAGTACAAGAATTGGTGATTAATTAGTGAGTTAGTTAAATTATAAACAGGAAGGGTTGCCAGGGGCGGCAATGTTTTCCGCCATGTGGCAAGCTTTGTTAGGGCAGGTAGAATGAATCAATCAGGATTTAAGCTGGTAAACCACTCCACCGTTTGTTCTGACCATTTCCAACTTGTCAGTAATACCTGTGATGGATTCCGAGCCACCAAGAAACAGGTAACCACCCGGATTTAATGTTTTGCACATTTTTTCGAGTATCTGTTTTTTTGATTCTGTAGAAAAATAAATCAACACATTTCGGCAAAAGATAATATCAAACCGCCCCAACAGGGTATAACTCTGTAATAAATTCAGCTGCCTGCATTGAACTCGTGAACTTATGGTCGGGCTGATCTGCCAGTAATTTGGTGTCTCCTTGAAATACTTTTTCTTCCGCTCGGGAGATAAACCACGCGCTATAGACATATCATCATAGTGGCCTTTTTCTGCAGCACTTAAAATTGCAGGCGAAATATCAGTCGCTACAATCTGTACATCCGATTTAAGCAACCCTGGATTGGAGCCCTGAAATTCATGAATTGTCATACTGATTGAATAAGGCTCCTGACCGGATGAGCAGGCTGCAGACCATATCCTCAGCGGGGTTCGGCGGTTTTTGGCCAATTCAGGAAAAATACGTTCTTTTAATGTATTGAAGGGATGAATATCCCTGAACCAGGAGGTCTCATTGGTTGTCATTGCCTCAACAACACGGTTTGTTAGCTCGCGCGTCTTTTCCTTATTAAGGGCCACAACCAGTGCGCCAAGAGAATCCAGGCTATGCTCCTGCATCAAGCGGCTGAGCCGACTATTAACCAGGTATTGTTTGTTATCACCCAGAACGATTCCACACTCATTTTCAAGAAACTTTCTGAAATCTTCGTAATCTTTACTACTAAGGTTTTTTTGTGCCGGTTTGTTTATCATTAATTCAGGCCTAGTCCATTACTTGTCTGACAGTATAATCATATACAATAAATCACATGTCTACAAAAATGATATATTATTTACTTGAAAATACAAAAAATCTCATGCATGACAATTGTTGAAATGAAGATACCGGCCAAAACCGGTATATTTTATGATAGCTTTATCTTTCAGTCAGCCACTAAATGAGGACTACTTTCCTTCCAGTACACTGATCGCCTCCATCACGCCGGTAGCCAGCTCATCTGCATTAAATTTGGCAATAAATTTATTGGCTCCAACCTTCTCAACCATGGCATTATTAAATACACCACTCAATGAAGTATGCAACATGATAAAAAGGTGCTTTAAATTCGGGTCTTTGCGTAATTCGGTGGTCAGAGTGTAACCATCCATTTCCGGCATCTCAATGTCCGATATAACCAGGGCTACCTGTTCATTTATAGGGCCCTTTTCAGACATTGCCTGTAATTGTTCAAGTGCGTCCTTGCCGCTTTTGGCTAAAACAGCTTCATATCCTATTTGCTCGAGTGTACGCTTTACCTGATTACGGGCTACTACTGAATCATCTGCCACCATGATTCGTTTAACAACCTCATTTCCTTCGCCATTTGTATCAATGACATCCCCGGAAACCTCTACCGCCGTACCACTGATTTCTGCCATTACCTGCTCTACATCAATGATTTCGACCAATTCATCATCAACCTTGGTGACAGCTGTCAGATAGCTGCTGCGCCCTGTCGCCTTGGGAGGTGCCATAATGCTTTCCCAGTTCATATTAATAATGCGATCAACAGAGCTGACCAAAAACCCTTGTGTGGTACGGTTATATTCGGCGATTATTATAAAACAATCAGTTACATCCTCTACTGCTGGCATCCCAATCGCCTGCGCCAGGTCCATAACGCTGATTGTCTTGCCACGCATATTCGCAACACCCCTCACAACGCCGTGAGAATTAGGTATTTTTGTCAACGGGGGACATTGTATTACTTCCTGAACTTTAAAAACATTGATGCCGAATTGTTGTCTGCCACCCAGCCTGAAGAGCAATAATTCAAGACGATTATGCCCTGCAAGCTGCGTCCGCATATCAACACTGTCTAAAAGTCCCGCCATGATCTTTTCTCCTGATCTCTTTGTATTTATATAACCTGACTGGATATATCGGCGTCATGCGGTACTAACTTAAATATAAGTTAGCCGGCAAAATTTAAATTAGCCGGCATAGCTCTTGCATTGAAGTTGTTAGAGAAGAAATTTTACCCGTATTTTGACTGTTTTTTGACGCTTGAAAATGAAATCTATTTAACTAACTGATTAAAAAGTATTTATTAATATGAACAAGCCACGTATAAACCAAAGAATAATTGCCTTGTTGGTTGGCATTTTATCGCCATGGGCCGTTATTTCAGCAGAAAAACCCAGCCTGACCGAGAATCACGCAGACATACGCAAGGCCGTTAAACAATACCTGACAAATAAATCAACTGAACAACAGTTTGATGATGTCCAGATAGACATCGGCCTGCTGGACCCCCGCCTGAAACTGGCAAAATGCGATACCCTCCTTAACACTCGACTAAGAAAAGAATTCAAACCGGGCAACCTTTCAGTTTCAGTAAGTTGTAACAACGAACGACCCTGGAAAATTTATATTCAGGCAAAAGTGAGCGCCTACAAATCTGTCTACATTGCAAAGGCCAGCCTGATGCGAGGCGAATCAATACGGGCGTCATCAGTGGAACTTGCTAAACGAGATATCACGACACTTAATGGTCGTTATTTTTCAGACATTAATGGTATTCGCGGCTATATAGCCAAACGCACCATCCATCAAGGGCAGGTTATCAGCCCTGTGTTGCTGACCAAGGCAAAACTGATCAAACGAGGCGAGATGATTACCATCATTGCAGATAGCTCAGGTGTCAGGGTAAGAATGAAAGGAAAAGCCTTAAATGATGCCGCCGCAGGCGAACAGGTGCGAGTAAAAAACAAACAATCAAACAGAATTATTGAAGGCATCGCAATAAAGCGAGGGCACGTTAAGGTTAATTTACTGTGACAGAAACTAAAGTTTTTAGTCATTTTGACGATAATATAGGTGGTGTTATACACCCGTACTCCAGGAGTATATAGCAATGGCAATTTCTATTAATGATATTAATACGACACAAGTTGCGAATGCGACGCAAAACAGCAAGTCGCCTGCGACCGACAGCAATAAACAAACCCCGTCTGTAAACACGAATAGCACGGCCGCTACAGATACTATTACAGTAACTGATTCTGCCAGGCTTATTCAGCAACTGGAAACCCAGCTGGAATCACTTCCTGTTGTAGACGCTGCCAGGGTCGCACAGGTTAGGGAGAATCTGAACAGCGGTAATCATATCATCTCTTCTGAGCGCATAGCAGAAAAGTTCTCCCGATATGAATCTCTACTTGAAGCCACCAGATAAATACTCGATATGGACAAAAACAGCTGCTATACATCATTGTCTCAAATACTTGAGATAGAACTAACAGAAAGCCAGTCTCTGGAGAAACTTCTTCGACAGGAAAGCAAATTACTGCCAGGTGAATCTGAAGAGTTGATCAAAATTAGTGACGCCAAAAGTGTCATTATCGCCAAGCTTGAACAATATAATGCGCAACGTAATGCACTGGCACAATCAACCGGTTTTTCTCCCGATCACCATGGACTGGAGTCATGCGTTGCCTGGTGTGACAGAAATAATACATTGCGTGATATCTGGAGACAATTTCTGGACACCATACAACAATGTCAGTCACTGAATAATTTAAATGGCAGCATAATGGACAACGGCTTGCGTGTTGTCAGACAGGCATTGTCCGTTTTACATGGCCAGGCAGTTAATCCACATACTTATAATGCCAATGGTGAAGAAGAACACGATAAATTGAGCAGAACATTAGTTAAGGCTTAAGCAACCTTCTGCATGCATGTTAAATTGCTTGATTAACGATCAACTCATAATGGCAAATTAATTTATTGTGAATGGAAAAAAAATCACAAACCTGTATGAAACAGGAAAAATACTGAATAATTTAAAGTCACAACGTGCCTTGATCAAGATATCCATGCCCGGGGTTCCTGATGTATTCTTTAGCTCTATTCTCGAGGTTAATGTTGATAGTAATTACATATTGATTGACGAGCTAAATAAAAAAAATGCGCACGAAATAATATCTACACACAAAATACTAACCATTGAAGCTAAACTTGATGGAGTCGGTATACGATTTTCTACAGAACTGGATTCATTTAATGTAGAAAATAACATATACCAGTATAAGCTGTTTTTCCCTGAATACTTGCTGTATTTTCAGAAAAGACAAAACTACCGTATCAACATCGGCCTTGGCACCAATATACCCGCCAAATTCAAGCGAGACGATGGTACGCCGGTATTTGGCCAGATTATCAATCTGTCCGAATCAGGTATTGGTGCGGTACTGGATGCACCATACCGACTGGAAATGTCTGAAGTACTACCCCATTGTGAAATCAGATTGGACGATGAATTATCTATTTCCAGTCAGCTTGAAATCAGATATATAACAGAAAGCAATGGTAAAAAATGTCAGCATATTGGTGGCAAATTTATCGGTCTGTCATCTTCTGCCCAGCGCCTGGTAGCCAAACTCGTTATTGAATTGCAACGCGACCTTATGCGACGTCTACCAAAAGATGATGTACGCTAAATAGAATCAGCTTATAACTTCACACCTCTAGCAAATTGGTAGTTAGCCAGGTCTTCTTTCGTATCTATATCCATCTTCCGCTCTAGCAAACAATAACGGAGACCAGATTTCTCAACCTTGTGCAAGGTCTGCTTCATCACCCTTGCTGTGCTCCATGCAATATTCCTGAATAGAAACGGCATATGCCTTTGCATACCGATCAATCCATAACCACCGTCAAAGGTTGGCAATATAACAAGGTCATTTCCCTGATTTAACAGCTCATGTGACACGTTAATATCCTTGCAATCAATATCAGGAATATCGGTACCAACCAGTATGCACGTTTTATATTTTTTCAGTGACAATTTCAATGCTCTCCCCATCTTCATACCAAGGTCTTTACCTCTTTGTCTTTTCAGAACGACTCCATACTGTGAGGCACATTTTCTCAAAAAAGGATGCTTCGCGTCTGGATAACACCATAGCTCGACATTACATGTATTCTGGGATGATAATTTTGCTAACAATGTTTGTAGCATGGCTTTATATATGCGTACAGCATTGCCCTTACCTGTCTTTTTAGCAAGACGAGTCTTTACCTCACCGAGCACCGGTCTTTTTGCAAATACAATTACACAGCATGAAGATAACGACATTTACTTCCCGTAAAGCTTGATCAAGCTTGATGGCCTGACACCAATGAAATACAGAAACCGCATCAGCCACATTAACAGTATCGTACTGACAATTCCCTTTTCCGACCACCGTCGACTTGAAGTTAGCAGCATAGTAGTTAATATTAACGGCTTTTTAATTGTTTTCAGTTTCTTGCAAATATTAACATCTTCCATAATATCAATATCATCATATCCACCAACCCTGTCAAATAGCTCTCTGTGGATAAAAATCCCCTGATCACCCGTTGCTATACCACTTAAAGCTGATCTTCGATTGATCAAGTATGCAATTATTTTAAATACGCGTTTGCTCCCCATAAGCTGCACATCAAACCTGCCCCAGCTGGGATTACCTGAATGCATCTGCACCACATAGTCTTCTACATTCTGAATTAATCTGCTGTCTGCGTGTAAAAACCACAAAACACGGCCTTTTGCCCTGTCTGCACCCCGGTTCATTTGCCTGGCCCGGCCTTTATTTGATTGGTACACTGACACTCCTGCAACCATGCCAGCAGGGTCAAAGCCATCTGTACTACCTCCATCAACAAGAATTATCTCATGGCCCTTCTCCAACAGTGGCGCCAGTTGTTTCAGCAAGACCGATAAATGTTGCTTTTCGTTTATAAATGGAATAATGACAGAAATCATGCTAAATCCGGATAGCTCGATTTTAAAAATATGTGTACAATAGCACCGTTAAATATTTTGACAATCCGTAAATTCTCAATATGCCCCGGTAGCTCAGCTGGATAGAGCAATCGCCTCCTAAGCGATAGGTCGGACGTTCGAATCGTCTCCGGGGCGCCATCTTAGTTATTAAATAGAAGCAATTATATTACTCAGCATAGTATAAAAAAACCAGATTCGAACGTCCGACTTATATGACCGTTACGTTCGACGAGCAGCGCAAGCTGCGAAGAGCGTTGGCGTCTGCGACGACGACCCCGTCAGGGGCGAGGGACACAGTCCCGAGTAATCGTCTCCGGGGCGCCATCTTGATTTATAAGTCTAACAAACCAACGCTTTCTCACTACGTATTTCTATTCGCCTCAAGCACATTGGATAACTGGGTAATTTTTGACAAAATCCGGCTAAGTTGCGTGATGCCACTTACCTCAAGCGTTAATTTCATTTTAGCCTTGTGGTCCTTTATATCTGTCAAGGTGTTCATGCTCAACACGTTTACTTTTTCGTCGGTCAATAAATTAGTAATATCCCTTAGCAAACCTTGCCTGTCATAGGCTAACACAGATACATCAACAGGATAAGTTTCGCCCTGCTCCTTATTCCATGAGACCTCTATCAATCTTTCATGCCCCTGCCTTAATACATTGGGACAGTCAGCCCTGTGAATGCTTATCCCCCTGCCCTTGGTTATATAACCCATAATTTCATCGCCGGGTGCTGGCTTGCAGCACCTGGCGATGGTTGTCAGGAGATTGCCCACACCAAATATTTTCACATCACCCTGTAATTCCCGCTTTTCCTCTGCTTTCGCAGACCTGAGGATCTCGGTATCTTCTGTAACAGGAGAAGCAATTTCATGTGCAGCATTTGCTATTTGAGTAATCGAAATATCACCTTTTCCAATTGCAGCATATAACTCCTGTTCGTTACCCATGTGCAATTTATCTGCGATGGCCTCATGATTTGTTTTTGACAAATCCAGCTTTTTCAATTCCTTATCAAGGATTGACTTACCGGCATGGATATTTTTCTCAAGGTCCTGATGAGTAAACCAGGTACGTACTTTCGCTCTCGCCCGTGATGTCTTCAAATATCCTAAATGCGGATTCATCCAGTCGCGACTTGGCGTACCTGACTTCGAACTAAGTATTTCAACCTGATCACCTGTTTTCAGTGTATATATTAGAGGCACTATTGAACCATTTATTTTTGCCCCTCGACACTGATGGCCGATTTCCGTATGGATATGATATGCAAAATCAAGCGGTGTGGCCCCCATTGCCAAATCGACAACATTTCCTTTTGGTGTTAACACATAAACCCTGTCTTCAAATACCTCTGACTTGAAGCGGTCAACAAAATCATTTGCGTCTGACTCCTCCTCTTTCCATTCAAGCAGCTGCCGCAACCACTGGATCTTTTGCTCGTAACCAGGGTCGTATTTGGAGCCTTCCTTGTAGCGCCAATGTGAGGCTACTCCCAGTTCTGCTCGTTTGTGCATATCCCACGTTCTTATTTGCACTTCAAGTGTATTACCAGACGGGCCGGACACCGCCGTATGTAAAGATTGATAGTTATTACCTTTAGGCGTTGCAATATAATCATCGAACTCCCTGGGTATATGCGCCCACAAACTATGAACGATACCCAGCACGGCATAACAGTCTGCCAGATCATTTACCAGTACGCGCACTGCTCTGACATCAAAAATGTCATGAAATGCCACACCTTTTCTATCCATTTTTTTCCAAATACTATAAATATGTTTTGGCCTGCCAGTAACCTCCGCCTCAATATTTGCTTTGGAGAATTCACTGTTTAATATTTCAACAACATTGTTGATAAACAGCTCCCTGTCATACCGGCGTTCATCCAGCAGTTTTGCTATTTTTTTGTATTGTACTGGCTCTAAATACCTGAATGACAGGTCCTCCAGCTCCCATTTCATCTGCCAGATACCCATCCTGTTAGCCAAGGGCGCAAAAATTTCCAGTGTTTCCTCAGCTATACGTTCCTGCTTGTCAACAGCCAGATACTTCAGGGTGCGCATATTGTGCAATCTGTCCGCAAGCTTGATCATGATCACCCTGACATCTTCAACCATAGCCAGTAACATTTTTCTCAGGCTTTCTGCATTACCCCAGTTTTTTCTATGTTTACCCTCTTTTCTCGTAGAGGTATTTTTGACCAGTGCCATTTTTGTTACACCGTCAACAAGCACACTGATAGAGCTGCCGAAAATAGATTCGAGCTGCTCCAGAGAGACCGAGGTATCCTCTACAACATCGTGCAGGAGTGCAGCAATAATCGACTCATAATCAAGACCCAGCTCTAGCAATATGTCAGCCACTTCAAATACATGTATCGCATAGGGTTCACCAGAGGCTCTTTTCTGATGCTTGTGTGCAACCAATGCCATGGCAGCAGCCTCTCTTATGCGATCAAGCTGATCATCTGGAAACCTTTCCTGTATTTTGGCCATCCACTGATCAAGCGAAAATATCGACGGACTGCTACCTGTAGAAGAATTACCTACCACTGCGAGATCCTTTTAGAACAAAAATACTGTTTACATAGCCACGGGGAAATTACTGCTTATGCTTCCATTCTGCATAATTTTTATAGTGCTGATAGGCTTTCGAGCCGATATATCGGAATACATTTTTCAGTCGGTTGAAATGCGCTACTGAGCCAAGTCGCAATATTTCACCACCTTCCTCATCGTAAAATATCAGCGTAGGCGTATAAAAAATATTTTGTTCATCCGCCCATTGCCTTGAACTGATTTTTTTTTCATCCGGCGTTATAAGCGGGCTATCATCACTGACATCTATTTGCACAATATCAATATCCGGAAATGTTCGACTTATTTTATCTCTACTCAGAACGCCTGCATGAAGAACATTGCAAGCATGACAGTTATCTTGTTCAAAAATCGCCAATAAGGGGCGCTGTGAGTGAATGCGCTTTCTCCCCAGAATATACGGCTTGGTCATGGAAAAAGACCGGTAATTGATTTTCTGTTTATTTTTATTGTCCAGTGTATCCCCTCTGGCGAGGTACGTCTTGAAAGTTTCTTTAAGGTAATGCGCATCCGCCACGTACTCTAACGCCGCCCTGAACCGGTAGATTGAGTAATAACCAACCAGCCGGTGTATTTCTTCCCCATCATGATTATAAAACACCAATGTAGGTGTGAAATTGGCATTATTTCTTATCGAGAATTCCTTTTCAGAAATCGTTTCTCCTGCCAGAGTGGTAACATTCCTGTTACCCTTTACATCAATTGCTATTACATCAAAATTCAACTGCGTGTATCGCGCTATATCATTTCTGCCAAAATTATTTTCTATTAATGCCTTGCAATAAGGACATTTACTCATACCGAAATAAAGCACCAGACCTTTTTTACCTGATGCCTTTGCTTCAGAAACGTCCTCATTTAAATCAAGAAAGCTGAGTTTGAACCAGGCAGGCAGCTCGATATCTTCATCGAGTAATGTGTCGTCAAATCCTTTTTCCGAGATTGCAACTTCTGCATGAAGGTCGGCCTGATAAACAAGCATCAATAGTAGTAATACAATTGATATTTTTGCGCCCAACAATAATAGTCTAAAACATAAAAACATTACGCAAACTCAACGTATGGTTAATTAAGGCCAGGAGATCTTGCCTCGAACATGATGAAACCATTTTTAGTTAACACTGCCTTGCCCAGACGAACTGGCGTATGATCATTATTTCGCTTAACTATAATTGGTGTGCCTGCAACAAATTCAACATACCTGGGTAATATAAGCTGCCACTCATTTGCGAGATTTTTGATTAATATACCGGGCAGAAGGTCGTGGCCATTTATTTCCTGCCCAGGCTCAAGAATAGTTACAGACTCGGCAAAACTGGACACTTTAACTATTGCCACATCAATCTCGTTCTCTCGTAAACGGTCGAGCCGAGTTATAAAACCCAACTGAGGCATTTCATCATCTGACGAAACTGCAACCAGCTGCCCGACCTCCATCCTGTGCATATACTTTGTTTCGACAGTCCTGATCAAGGCGCCGCCATCGCTTTCATTGATAATTCTCCACTGGCACTCCAATACATCTGATTCACTATCCACTAGCAACGATGAATGCCTTGCGGCCGCATTATGAAAATGCCCTTCATGCTCATCTACTTTCGACTTTGATTCCATTTGTTCATATAACAGCCGGTAGCTGGCAGCCAGCCCGTTATAGATATAAACTATTTTTGATCCATACAGGGCCTTTCTCTCTTCAGAACGCTCACCTTTAGATAAATTCTTGAGAAATAACTGCAATAAGCCGGCATTATCTTCCAGATCATCAATTTTACCCTGTGGCTTAAGCCTTTTCTTTTCTTCATCACCTATAAACTGCCTCTTCTCAAGCAAGGCAAGGTCTTTCTGCAGACGGTTTTTTAACCTGCTAATAGATATGCGACACTGCAAAGTACCTTTTGAGCCTTCTTCAAACAAAGGCGCTCCGTAATGATTCAAATAGGTGACGATTGTATCTTCAGGCAAAGAATCATTATCATCCAGTGACAACGTCATGAGTTCTTCATATTTTTCCAGGTATTGCTCAACGCTTTGTAGTGCATTTGAAGGCCAACTGGATATATCGAGCAAGCCAAATATCTGAATAGATAAATAGATAGATCCGATGCTTCGCCTCGAACTTTTTTCGCTAAAAATACCTGAAGCCTTATACAATGAAAGTTGCTCTGTCAGCTGTTTAACTTCATAGATATCAAAATGATTCGCATAGATAAAAAATACTGAATTAATATCCTTCCAGTTTTGTGAAGACAACTTCTGAAAACGTATTGCCAACACACGCTGCAACCATAATGTGAGCTCAAAAATTTTCAGTAACACAAAGTTGACGCGATCAACTTGCTGGCTAAATTTCTTGGTCGGCAAATTATAGTCTTGCACAACAATTATCTTATAAGAAATGATAAGGTTTTGTATTAACGCTATTGTTGAGGTCAGATCGGTTCTACGTTCAGTTTTTTCTGGAATACTCGTGCCCCGGGTGGAGTGAATGCGATAAATATCAGACAGCGACTGGCCCGTAGCTATGATAATATTATTGGTTAGCTCCAGTCGATTCGGTACTTTTACCTCGATCTTATTAAGCTGTTCCAGATATTTTAAGGCTTCTCGCACTTGTTGCGACTTTTCCATCGCATAGCTTGACAGATGAGTCTGTAATTTTTTGCTGCCAAGGTCAAAAGCTTTCGGCTTAGTACCCAGGCGGGGCAATTGCATTTCAAAATTATCCAGACGACTGTCGTGCGTAGATTCTGATTCGCTCTTGTTAAATGGTAAACGTATATTGGGCAGGTACTTCATCATGAGTCTTTTAATAATAATTTCAATTAGTTAACAATACAAGCTTGAGATTAATCTATTTTAAGGCAAACATCTAATATTTTTAGAATTATTAGTATCTATTTGATTTATATGGCTTATTTAAATATTTCGGACCGTATTTTCTCATTTCACCCTGTCAATTGATATCAACTTGTTTTCAGACGAGTAAATAATCCTGAACCGGCCTTTGATGCCGGTATGCTGAACAAATTGCTGCAATAAACGGGCAGGAAACTGGATTGTTCTGTTATCCTCTGTAGTTACGATAACGTTTTTCGCCTTACCACGATAATAATCGATGTATTCATGTTCACTGATATCAATATTAAAATACACCCGTTGTGAGCCGTCAGCCATATAATTGTCCAATATGTCCAATACTGAATTTATAATTGAAGAAAGAGTAAATGACAATGAAGTCAGGTTTTTATTTGAGGGTTTATTCTGTCAGCAGAAAGTAACCTGGCATGCACAACTGTATACATGTAATAACTACAGGAAAAAATTCGAAAATAACCAGAAATCCAGGCAATTTATCGAAATTACACCATCAGACATAAAAAACCATTTTGATATTGCAATTTGCCTGAATCTGCAACGTATCACGCGATCCGAAATAATCAAAACAATCATCATGATAAAGCAATATAAAAATCTTGCTATAGGCAAGCACGAATTTGGATAAACAAGGTGTCTCAGGCTTGCTGCACCTGGCGCTTAATCAAATCCCAGGTTTTCTGCATACCTGTTGGTACTGCCTGCTTAGTAAGTTTACGGTAATGATCTTTCAAATACGCCAATTTAATTACACTTTCAGGGCAACCTTTAGGAAAATCTGCTTCATCAGTAAACAATATCAGGCCATTTACATGCACCTCATGACTAATATCCCTTAGTAATTCAATCTTATGGCTCATTTCGAAAAACGGGTTTGCAAATTTATAACTTTTTCTATTTATTATCTGGGTCCATTCATCAATTTTATTAGCGCCAAAAATATGCCCTGAATAATTTTTCACTTCGACAACAAGGATCCCTTTATCCGTTAGCAGTATATAGTCAAATTGTGCATATTGATCCAGGCCGCTATCAAGGGTGGCATTTTCCAGGTAATCATAGGAAATTTTCTTTACCAGTTTTCTGGTTTTAAGTGAAAAACAATTCTTGTAATACCAGCGGTAAAACAAGGCAGCAACGGTTAAGACACTGAGCAAAACCAATATTAATTTATAATGAGTAGTAATCTGTTCAAACATAACTGACAACTGAGCAATTTCCTGTCAAAACTTATATTATAGCCAATATATTTCGGGCCCAGTTTATTCTAATTTTAGGACATACTCCAGCCTACTAAATGAGAAAATTTAACTTGTATTATCCGAATAATCCCATTCACGCCAGCCCTGAAACATTGGAAAATACAGGCCCAGTTTTATTGGGTGTGTGTCCAGATGACTAAGGATATTTGCGTAGGTATGCAATTGAGAATGATATCGCTCCTGCTCCCTGTCCATAAATTCTTCTTTATTGCCAGCAGTAGAACCCGTTTTATAATCTATAATCCAACGCACCCCATGTTCATCTATAAATGTTCTGTCTAGAACGATATGTTTTAAACTATTTCCATCCAGCCCCGTTAATGCATACTCAGATGCCTGCTCTATATGCCTTGAATCCAGTATCCAGCGCCCCCGAGGATCCTCCAGTATGTTTTGTAATGCAACATCGACCTTGTTCAAGGCATACTCCAGTTCAGTATGCCCGACACCGGAATTTAATAACGAATACCGTGCCTGCTTTAATAAAATCGGCAACTGTTGGTCAGTGCTTACTATCGTTTCCATCTTCACTATGTTGTTCAGCACCTCATGTATGGCAATACCGGTAATTCGTGCCGACTCCCCCGCCCAGTCGAATTCGAGTAGAGTATCATCCTGCCTGACTAACCTGTCTGCCATATCAATGGCAACTGGCGGTTCTGGTAACTGCCAGTTGTTATCCAGGCGACTGAACAGGTTCAGGTTCTGACGACCCGGCTTTATTTCATTAAGCACATCGTTACTCTCATCCACCTGATCCAATAGCAATGAAAAATGCTGTTTATAGGTATTCTCGACAGCCGGCCAAAGTGATTTTAGTAATGAGCCGGAGGCCGGACGTGCAAGATCAGACATTGCCGCTTGTTTTCTACAGGAAACATGTCCAAAAATATGCAAATATTTCTTTGCTCGTGTGACCGCTACGTATAGCAAGCGACCGTTTTCATACTCGTTTTTTTGTTTTTCAAAATCACTCAGTAACTGGTATTTCGGATTATGTTCTGATCCACTCTGTCTGATTGGCGCCATTAATAAATCTGTACCATCCGGGTCGCACGGATATTCCAGCCATTTTATCAAGTCACTATCATTGTTCGCTGGCTTGTAGCCCAGTCCTGGCAATATAACCACATCGAACTCCAGCCCTTTGGATTTATGAATTGTCATTATTTGTAGCGAATCATCTGCATCCACATCAGGCAATGAAAATAATTTAGCAAGTGACTTGTTGAGTTCGGTTTGAATTTTATAGACAGGCAATTTATCCAGTTTCTCGAGTTGCTGAAAAAATATTTCGGCATCCTCCAGATCGGTCTTGTCCGTCAGGCAAGCTGGGCCACCCAGCATTATCCAGGTTCCTTCAAGCCATTCGCGTAAATTGAGTGTATACATGCTTGCTAATGATAAATTCATCACTGCTGATAACCGTTTTACACGTTCACGCCCGTCGCTGCTGAGCTGCTGTCGACAGCTCTCGTCTGCCAGTAACTCGGGGATAGTTTTATTTGTATCAAATTCTGCAAGCTGTAATAAATCATTCAGCTTTAGACCACACCAGGGCGCTCGAAGCACACCATACCAAGCCACTTTATCTGACAGGCTATACAAGGCCTTTAGCAAGGCCTGCAAATCCTGGATCACGGGTCTATTGCCCAGCCCCTCGAGTTCTACAGCACGGTATTTCAGTTCTGCTTCATTCAGAGTGCTGATAATTGAGGCCAGGTGCGTTCTCCCTCTAACCAATATTGCGATGCTCTCATTAGCCGATTCACGTCGTACTTCTGTAACTATTTGCCTGATCTGTTCTGCCTCAAGCAACTCATCCCTTTCAAAATAGGGATATACGTTACAGGCAACACCTGGCAAGCTGTTTTTTGTGGCTATTGACTCTACGTATTTAACAGCTCCACTCTCCAGACTGTCCGTCGCAGGCAATACTTGACAAAAATGACTATTAATCCATTCAATAATGCCTGCCTGGGACCTGAAATTAATTTTTAACTGGAGTGGTATTAAGCTGATATCACCAATACCGCTATTCCACACCTCAAGAAATAATCCGACCTCTGCTTCTCGAAACCGGTATATTGACTGCATCGGGTCACCGACTATGAAAATGGTATTTCCATCACCCTCTTGCCAGCCTGCTGTCAGGCTTTTCAGCAAAGATAGTTGTGGTAAGGCTGTATCCTGAAACTCATCTACCAGAATATGTGATATTTTGTAATCCAGCGACAAGGCCAGATCAGTAGGAGCATCATGGGCCCCCAATGCCCTGAGCGCAGCCTGTGAAATAGACGTGAAATCAACACTGCCTGTTTCACCAAACACGAGTTCCAGTTGCGCAACAGAAATTCGTAAAATCTCGAACAAGGCTTGCATGATTTCCCATTCCGGTTCAGAATATTCAGGTACAGGTAATAATCGTATGCGATGTAATTTCTCTACGGTATTTTGAAAATCATGTAATTCAACAAGTAAGGCTGCCATTCTTTCCTTGTATCTAACAAACTTTCGCTCCTCTTCATTTGTGTTTGCAGTAGTCTTTGCAGGAAAACCCTGTCGCTTATCGACCTTCTCACGTAACTTGCCTTCTTTTGTCAGCAGAAGATCAGCAATAAATTTCCAGACTGTCAGGTGACTTGCATCTGTTTCTGGGAAATACTCTAGTTGAATTTCGTACTTAAGATTCGCAGCCGAAAAGCGCGCCAGATCCAGAGTTTCCTGCTTCAGACTATCCGGCCAACTGTTAACCAGTTCAGCCTGATAGCGTTCAATCATTCGTCTGAAAGCTTGTTCCATATTCTGACGATCGATAGAAGGATGGTCAGGGTCGGCTACATGTCGCAACCATTGGTCTCGTTTAGCCAACATATTGCAAATTAGCGACATAATATAATCAAGTCTGTTATCCAGATGCATGGCAAGGCTTCTGACAGAATGAGTCCAGACTGTATCTTCATTCAGTAAATCAATCGTGTGCTTAGCAGCCGTTTCGTATAGTTCCGATGCGTCTTCAATTACAGCAGGCATTGATCCGTATTTTGACAATAGAGGCATCTGGCTTACCAGGTTGGCACACAATGAATCTATTGTCATGATTCTTAACCTACCCGGATTATTATGCAAGTCCCATCCGTTTTTTTTATCGTTTGCCAGTGCAGCTCTGGCCAGTTCCCAGGTAAGTTGCTTGTAACCCTCCTCAGGAGGTATATCACTGCAGGCTTCTCCCAAGGCCTCGATTATTCTGTTTTGCATTTCGCTGGCAGCCTTACGAGTAAAAGTAATAGCCAGCACCTCCTCAGGGTTATCTACCCGAGCAAGCAATGCCAGTATACGTTGTACTAGTAGGCCTGTCTTACCCGAGCCTGCAGGTGCCTGGACAATATACGATTTGTCGGGTATCAATGCCTCACTTCTTTGCGCGCCATCGACCAGTTGATTACTCATCTGCAACCTCGACCAGGGATTCAATTATGCTTCTCGATTCATTAATTCTGCAGAACTGGCCTAAGCTGCAATAGTTACAACTTGCCGGATATTTTTGCGGATCAACTTTTGCAACTCCCAGGCGAAATTCATTCGCCAGTGATTTCACCGTGGCCCTCCATTCATCCATTAAGGCTGACCATGATTCAAATTGACGGGATTGCTGCAGTTGATCAAAGGACTTTACCCCCGGCAGCATATTTTTATCGGATGCAACCCCTTTAAAGCCGGACATACCCGTTTTCAGGCGGGCAAACACCAGTGCTTCAAGGCCCGTTGAAATCGCCAGACTATATAGTGGTAATTGTGGATCTTCGGGGCGCTTGCCAAACCATTGTGAAGGGGAAACATCACCTGTTTTATAATCTATGACGACCTTCTGTCCCTGCGCCAATTCATCCAGCCTGTCCAGTTTCAGGTTAATAGACAAGCCATCGATATCCAGTAATACATTTTTTTCTGTCGCAAGCACATCAAACTCATCACGCAACTTTTCTTTCTCTATCCAGTTACTGATCAATTGAAATAACCTCGACCTTTCAACCTCTTTGAAGTGTTTTGGCATTTCTGCTGGTGAGTGTAATTCGTGATTATCCTGAACTATTTTAATTTTATCATCAATCAGTGTATTTAATTCCTGCTCACTCATCTCCTTTAGTTTCTGTTGAGACCGTAAGTCTTTCCAGATCAATTCAAGGATTTGATGAAGAATACTCCCACGCTCAGCCATAGATTGACCCAGTTTGGCCGTATCTACGGATCTGGCGTCCAGGCGAATTTCTGCGAATGCCCTGAAAGGACATTGCGATTGCAATTTTACGATTTGACTACCACCTTTAATAATTTCATTCTCTACGGGTGGTGCAATATCATCATTCTTGGTTTCAATTAATGAAGATTCAAATATTAATTTTCTCCACAATGGGGATCCCCATTGTTTTAAATGATCAATACTGGTATGTGGATAGTCTTGCAGTAATGGACTGGGTCGTAAAACCTCTGTCGCGTTCATTTCAGGGTAACTAATAATGACTTCCCTGGCACTACCGACCAGCCTGTCAGTAATTTTACTGATAATTTTAAACTCACGCGAAGCACTTGAGTGAGGCAGATCATACTTACGTTGCAACAGGGTGGGTATAAAGGGGTCGGGTCTTGGCGCCGGGGGCCAAACACCGTCATGCAACCCAAGCACCCACAAATGATCAAATTCAAAACCCGTAGCCTCCATGACCCCAAGTATCTGAACTGGCGCATCCTGGGATTTTGCCTGAAATAGTCGCTCATTCGCGCATCGCGACAAATGTCCCAGCATCGCATGATGAGAAATCTGCCCACAGGTATTATCCAATGTTGTCATTTCATACAATAATTCAGTCCAGGCCTGTGCTACCTGATATTCCTCACTTGAGAGAGTCCTTCCGTTTGAATAACCGAAAACTGACAGTAAATCAGAATATCTCTTTACCCATGCACTTGGTCTTGCTTTTTCAGGCAGTGTCTTTAGCAACTGGATAAAGCCATCCAGTTGCTGCGAAAAATCAGGGCATTCATAGACCTTTCCCTGTTCCTGGGCAAGGCGAGTAATATAGTCCAGCTTGACCATCAAGCTTCCAGTCTGCCTGATATTTCTATCCAGTTGTGACCGCCTGAATTTTTCATCCGACCATCCCTGAACATAGGGAGAACAGATAATGATGGACACTTTCTCAATATCCATCATGTGTTCCATAGCCAGAATACACAGTGCTGTTTCTATATATGGGTACTGGGACAATGTCTTACCCAAAGAAATATTAACGGGCATACTGTTCCGGGAAGCAGCAAGACTGATATTGTCCGGCTTTAGTACATTAAGAAAGCTCAAGCTGATTATGTCACGTAATTCCCTTAATTCGGGCACCACAATGCCAATCTTTGCATTCTTGTTTTCCTCGAGGATTGCGCGCGCCCATCTCGCCGCCATATCAATTTCTTCCCTCGTATGGCTTGCCTGTAAACATTGCACGGATTCATTACGACTTTTACACGCCAGCCATTCTACCTTGCACTGCTGGGCCTGTATTAGCTGTATCAGCTGCTTTTGCTGGCTTGTAAATTCATCAAAGCCGGTCAGAATAATATGTTCTGGCAGACATATTTGTCTGCCTTCGAGCATGTCGACCAAAATACTGGTAAGATCTGTCGCAGCAACCCACGATTTTTTTTGTAATTCAATCTGAAATTGTCTTGCCCAGGAAGCGAATGCCCTAACATCTTCATTGTAATATTGTTTGCCTGGTTTGAGAGTTATACCCCATTGTTTCAATAGCTGATAACTTGAGGATGCATGTCTGGCGGTCTCGGCTAGCTGCAGCAAACCCGTATCGTCTTCGCTTGCCCTGATTATCCTTTGCCAGATAATCTGCTCCTGAACATCATTAATCAGTGTATGATGGTTTCGATTCGGGTCATCAGAATAGCATTCATGAAATGTCCTTTTCTGCCAGGCATTCCAGGATAAAATATCAACCGTAGGCCAGGCCTTAGCTCCATTATCGAACTTCCACTTGTCGTATAACCTGGTCAGGTATGACGAGAGTCGGACATTACCAGTAATAACTGTGGTACCGGAATTAATTTTTTCCAGTAAATCACGATATCCAGGATCGATGGGAGTTATTTCAGCTGTCATTCTTGTCTGTATTAGTTTGTGATACAGGCATTATTACCTATACAGCTATTTCACCCAAGAGCTTATTTGATTTTTTTATGAGTTTAGAGATTATTAACACAGCAAACTGGGAAATATCTACATCAATAACATCAAACTGACACCTGCAATGACCAGCATTATTGTCAGTGCTGCTATAAAATATAAATAGTTGTTACTGCTGTCGCGAGTATGGCTACTACGCATGCTGGCGAGTATTTCATCCACATTAGTTTCGGTTAATTTACCAGGCCTGTTTTCCCTGCTTGAGACAACTCCCTTAGACGCCTTTTCCCGTGATGTTGACTGCTGTGTAGTATGCGTATGAGAAACTGCAGGCCTGGCTGCAGCTTTTTCCGGCGCTGTATCATCATGCATCCTGGCCTGCGGTTCTGCTTGTACGGGATCGATAACTGGGGCTGGAGCTGGAGCTGGAGCTGGAGCTGGAGCTACATCATCCTGCGCCTTTTTTTGCATCGCGTCAGCCATCATTTCCTGTAGTTTTTCACCACTTAACATGACCGTTTTCTCAGGCACAGTCTCACTGGGTTGATCTGAATAGAATACGATCTGGAAGTTACCCAGGGTGATCACATCACTTGAGTGCAGCGTGTGTTCTTCCACTGCTTTACCATTGACAAAGGTACCATTCGTACTATCCAGATCCTCAATGTGTGATGCAGTAAATAAAGTGACAATCCTGGCGTGGTGAGAACTCAATGCCGGGTCATCCAGATGAATATCATTATCTTCAGCGCGTCCGATCGTAATCGTGCCGTGCTCTAACTGCATCTCATCGAGTTTGAATGAGTCTTTGTTTATGGAAATCTTATTCACCCGGAGTATCCCCTTGATATAGCCAATATTTTTTATTTATAGCAATATTATCGGTAAGATATTAAATTCTTTAACTATTTGAGCCGATTTATAGGTAATATTATAGTCAAAGCGGGATATTAATTATAACACATTGATTATTATGCTTATTTTTTTAATCATGCGCTATATTTGTAGAAAAGACGAGATACAAACAGATACCGTCAGGATCATTCCGGTTCAGACAAGGTCTGGCACCCTGTCTGTCATCCTTGCAAACCATCACGGTGAAATGGTCGCCTATGAAAACAAATGCCCACATGCATGGACTAGACTTGATACCGTAACACCGGTTATTACGAGTGGCTGCGAACAATTCATCCAGTGCTCCAGTCATTTTGCCCAGTTCCATAAAAGTAATGGCTATTGCTTCTATGGTCCCTGTGAAGGTCACTCACTTATCAAACTGGATATCTGTACAATAGGAGAGTGTATTTACTACATCGAACAGGGTTCATGACATCAAAGTTACCCATATTATACTCTTTTCGCAGATGTCCGTATGCCATCCGCGCCAGAATGACCCTCAGGTATTGTCAAATCGAAACCGAGACCAGGGAAGTCAAATTATCAAACAAGCCTGATTCCCTGATTAAATTGTCACCCAAGGGCACGGTACCTGTATTACTTCTGGAAAATGGTACCGTTCTGGAAGAAAGCCTTGAAATCATGCTCTGGGGTCTAGCAACAAGTGATACAGACGATTGGCTATCCATGGATCGTCCTGACATACACAATCAGGCCCTTGAGTTGATCTGGGAAAATGATACTGTATTTAAGACCCATCTTGATCACTACAAATACGCAGATCGTTTCCCTGAATTTAGCGCGCTGCATTACAGACAAATCTGTGAAGGCTATCTGAAAAAATACAACAATAGCTTACACTACCGTCGCTTCCTGGCCGCTGATAAAGTTTCATTTGCAGATATCGCCATATTTCCGTTTATCAGGCAGTGCGCTTACGTAGATAAGGACTGGTTTGACAACCTGCCTTACACACATCTGCAAAAATGGCTTGAGTGTTTTCTACATAGCCCTCTATTCAAGGCCGTTATGGTGAAGCAGCCACTTTACTCAGATTTAGAAAAGCAAAATCCGTAATTATTACCACCCCAACATCGGGGGTGGTTTTATCCATATGCGAATGATTCTACTTAAAGTGCTGGCTAGTAGGCCGCAGGCTCAGAGGCATACTTCAAACCCTTTTTACCTGCTTGCTCACGAATGGATTTATACACTTTTTTATCAAGTGAATCTGCTTCAAGCTCGGTTCCCTTGATCTTTTTCTTGATATAATTTTTTCGCATTGTACTTAATTCCTTGATTTCTATAATCAGGTCATCCCGCAGTTTTGACTGCTTTTCAATCAACTTCCTTTGCTGAACAACAGGCATAGGTCGCATTTCTGCCGGTAGCTTATCTTTATCTATATCGCTTAATTTAATACGTCCACTGCTTATATCATCTACCAGTTCATTTTTACCCAGACGATTTGCCTTGCCAGACTTATGTATATTAAATTCTGCCCTTCTTGCCTGACTCGCTGTTGATGCAGTCACATGTAATTTTTCTGCAGCCCTCACCTTCTTTTGCTGACGTTTTCTCTCGACTTCAGTTCCATAATATATGCGTGTATCATCCAGTTTTTTTGATAAGGCTGCCATTTTACGATCGAACGGTGTTTTTATCGCCACCGTGTTTCCAGATTGGCCAACCTGAAAATAATTACCTTGCCCCAGATTTGCTATACGCTGCCATTGAGCTTTCGCCACACTGTTTTTCCCGCTTTGAATAGTATTAAATACAATCCCTCTGGTATGAGCCTTTTTTATGATCTCTGGATATTGTATTTCATCCTTGTAATCCATATGTGAAGGTGCATCGCCTACAAGAAACACGACCTTGTATACGCGCCTGTCCTGGCTCCAGGACATGTTGTCTACAGCGTCGTTGAGCGCTTTGTTAACACTCTCGGGGCCGTCTCCACCACCCGCTGCCTTGAAATCCATCAAATGCGCGTACATCGTATCAAGGTCATTTGATAAATCCAGGACACGGGTGACATAATCATCTCCCCGATCTCGGTATGCTACTAGTCCTATCTTGACTTCCGCAGCACCCTCTGCAGATGCCATTGATGTTGCAATAGACCATATTTTTTCCTTGGCAGCATTGATCATTCCAGACATACTGCCTGTAGTATCAAGCACGAATACTGCCTCTACTCTGTTTTTAGCTCTACGCGGATCTACATGTTGCAAATTACTAACATCAGTGGTATTCGCTTGCACGTTTAAGCTGAATCCAAAAGGATAAAATACGATCCCTGTTAACGTTATAGTCAATAACAGAATTGCAAATATTCCAGTTCTCATTTTTCTCACCTCTCAGGTTCTGTTCATGGATAAACGTTTTAATGCCTCATTGGCATTTTTTAATGCCAGATCAAAGCCATCATTGTTATTAATGACTGAAATACTATCGAAGGTTACTGCATCACGGCGAACGGGTATAATCGTAAACAGGGCTTGAACAAGGAAAAAACTCCACAGACTCATAAATAAACTATTGGTCTGATAAAATGCCCATGTAGACAAAATCAGCCCTGATATAATAAGGGCAGAATCAAGTATTGATGAAAGCAAGCTGGAATAGAAATACAGAGATCTGATCAACCAGATCATGACAGCATGAACCAGACAAAATAACGCTAATGGGATGTCTGCCAACCAGATAAATCCTGCAATCAAGATCCATCCACTTACTACTACTATCCGCCCGGATTTTTCCGTACTCCTGGCAACAAGATAAATCACATATAACAGACCGGAAAAACTTATAACCAGCTGAAGTATACCTGTAGCGGACAAAAACCATGCAAGTACTGCATACATAAAACTTGCAAATAAACTCACAGCAAGAGCAACAATGACGCCTTCTGTAAAAACCGGTCTTTTCATGATGAGCTCCTTTTCTTTTTTTCACGTATAAATGCCACTTCTATATCATCTTGTGAAATATTGATATCCAGACTACTGGATTTAGTACTTTGGCTGATGTTTGAAGTATCCTGAATCAGGAGCTCTGCTTTTTGTTTCATGGATTCGAGCAACATTTTATTATCTGATATCCTGGTTTCCAGCTCACTCACTACGCGCTCAAGCTCTGTCAATTTATCACTCTGATTTTTTTTGTATTGAGCCCGTTCAAGCTGCTGCTTTATAATACTGCGTGCAAGTGAGTCATTGTTATCATCAAAACAAAGGTCTAGCTTCTCTTCATCCTGTTTTGATAGCCTGTCTAACTCAATCAAGTCATCAGAGAGCCACTGACATTGACCTGATAACCTTAATAAATTTTTATTGTCTTCAATAATCAGATCTTCCATCTCACGTATAGACTGTTTGAGCAAACTCGCAGGCTCTTCTATAGTGTCTATGATTGCATGCATATCTGCCTTGAATAATCTCGTAATTCGCGTTATTAATGCCATAATCCTGCACCTCGTATTTTTCGTCTCAGCAACAGTCTAGAATAAATTCGAAAAATCAGTAGACAGAATCAGGTAAAGAATTAGCAGGAATATTTACAAAAACTTTACGTGAAGAATAAGCCTTGAGCTGCTAACCTAGGAACAATGAGCAGAAAATCACGTATATTGATAATTGAAGATGAAGCAGCCATACGGAATGGCCTGATTGACGTCTTGCTATACCACGGATACGATGTTGACGATGCAGCAGACGGCAATACTGGCCTAAAAAAAGCCGAAACCGGCTTATATGATATGATTTTACTTGATGTCATGCTCCCGGGAATGAACGGATTCGATATCTGCAACAAAATACGAAACACAGACCGGGAGCAGCCTATTATAATGCTGACAGCGAAAAGCAGCGATGAGGACATTATCGAGGGCTTGTCACTGGGTGCTGATGATTATGTTGCCAAGCCTTTTTCTGTAGCCCAGTTAATCCTCAGAATCAAGGCCGTATTAAGACGCTCCCATAACAATGATAATACCGAGAGCAGGATACAGCTATCTGCAGACAACTTTATTGATTTGTTAAATCTTACGGGCAGGTTCAATAAGCAGGAGATTACCTTTACCCGTCGAGAAATCGAAATTTTGAAATACCTCCATAACAATCATCACCGGCCAGTTCCCAGAGAAGAACTTCTGTCCAAACTGTGGGGATACTCTCGTGACATGGACATAGAAACAAGAACCGTTGATATTCATATTGCCAAAATAAGACGTAAAATTGAAAAGCAATCTTCGAGCCCCAGATTGTTGGTAACCATACGTGGCGCCGGATATCGCCTCATGGTAGGCAGCTGATGCTACAATCACTCATCCACGCCTGGAGTAAACGTAAATTAATAATTATACTCGTTATATTCTTTTTAGCACTGGGGATTCCAGTCATTATACTTATTACACACGCCTACTCCCAAATTAAATGGGAGGCATTTCATCGACATCAAAGCATGTCTTCGGAATTAGTTAAACGCATAGACACTAACCTGTTGAACATTATTTCTATTGAGGAAGCCAGGTCGTTTACTGATTATTCTTTTTTAAATATTGCCGGCGGACCATCAGCATCATTCCTGCAACGATCCCCATTATCACTGCAAACAGATCCTTCTACTCTACCTGGCCTGATCGGTTACTTTCAGCTTGATGATAAAGGCTCATTCAGTACGCCTTTATTACCTGTTGATCTTCGTCAATCCGGCAAATACGGAATTACAAAAGCCGAACTGAATAACCGTACCCGCATACAAGAATCAATTTACACGATATTGAATAAAAATAAACTACTTCAAGTCAGGCTACGAAGTCAGTCTAATGAACAATTAGCAGCACCCGCAGCTTCTGGGCTAGCCGTACCCATTCCTGGTAAACTGAAAACAGTCAACAAACAAGACAGTGCCAAACGACAAATGCCTGCCATCATGGAAGAAGCCCAACGTCAGAATTTAAAACCACAAGTAGCATTTGATCGATTATACGATGAAAAAAGCGACAACATATCGGCGCAGAAGGTTTTGCCACGCTCACTAGGGCGCCTGGAAGACCTGAACCTGGCTTCTCGATACCCTCAACGGTCACAGCCAGCAGCACTACAAAAATCTGAATTTAAAAAAGCAAAACGGGCATTAAGAAAAGAACAAAATATACTTCCTGAACAGAAACATAGTTCATCAGAAGCAGAAATGCTCGAGAAAGATGACGCTCAATTAAAGACTGACATCAGTATTTTTGAAAGTGAAATAGACGCTATTGAAATCAGTATTCTCGACAGCGGCCATATGGTTTTGTACCGAAAAGTATGGCGAAATGGACAACGATATATTCAAGGGCTGCTTATCAGCACTACAAATTTTTTATCAGAAACCGTTAAATCTGAATTCAACAGAACAGCACTTTCAAAAATGAGTAATCTCCTGGTTGCATATCAAGGTAATATTTTATCTGCCTATAGCTCTTCGGGCAGTTACCGCTATTCATCACGCAGCAATCAACTTAATGGCGAATTGCTTTACAGGTCTAAATTGTCTCAGCCATTTAATTATTTTGACCTGGTTTTTAATATATCCAGGCTACCCACAACATCTGAAAGCACGATTTTAACGACGACAACATCTGCCCTTTTTATTGTTTTTATTGCCGGGTTTTTACTTTTGTATAAACTCGGCTTAAGTCAAATCAACATCAACCACCAGCAACAGGATTTTGTCTCAGCTGTCAGCCATGAATTAAAGACTCCGTTAACCTCAATACGCATGTACAGTGAGTTATTACGTGAGGGCTGGACGACAGAAGAAAAAAAGATGCAATATTATGATTATATTCATGATGAAAGCGAACGATTGTCCAGGTTAATTACAAATGTTCTGCAATTGTCACGCATGTCACACAATTCACTGAACATCAATTTCAGGCAGCTGTCAGTCAGCGAGCTGATAGATAATATCCAGTCAAAAATCAGCAAACAGGTAGAACATGCCGATTTCAAGTTAAATACACATTGTAATAATGATATTAAACAGCAACACATCAACGTCGACATTGACTTTTTTTCACAAATTATCATCAATCTTGTTGATAATGCCTTGAAATTTTCCAAGCATCATGAGCCTAGAATCATCGATATCAGCTGTAAAATTTACAAGGGAAATAGCGCCCTATTCGCTATTCGCGATTATGGCCCTGGCATACCTTCTGACCAGATTAAAAAGATTTTCAGACTTTTTTACCGCACGGAAAATGAACTCACGCGCGAAACGGTTGGTACCGGGATTGGTCTGGCACTCGTAAAACAGCTTACACTTGGCATGCACGGGCAAATTGATATTATAAACAAACAACCAGGTACTGAATTCAGGCTCGTTTTCCCGTTAAGTAGCCATATCCAGGTACCTGCCACTTAGTATATCAACTATTCATAATATAGCATCGATGACAACCAGGCTATTTCACTTACCGACATCTATAAGATTTGTCGCAATATCAAAAACTTAATAATCATTTAAATCAACTACTCATATAAGCGACTGTATATTAAAGACTCATGCATATCAGCCGAAACCATTGATATACATAAAATTTTACTAGTATACCAGGCAGTGTCGAATGAGCATCTCAAAGCAGTCCAGATCTATTATTACTGGCTTCAGTATTGTTCTGATTCTGATGCTTGTACTCATTATAATTGGTCTGAATCATATGCATATCATGCAATCTAACCTTGATTCCATAACCCAACAACATAATGTCAAAACAGCCCTCATGGAAAAGATGCGTGAAGGAATATTTAACAGGCAAATCAGCCTGCGCAACATGATGCTAATGCCTAACCCATTCGATCGTGATGAAGAAAGTATCGTATTTAGAAAACATGCCCTCAGTGTACTGCTTTCCAGGGATAAACTAACCAAAATGGATCTGACGCAGGAAGAAAATAATGTCATGATTCAGATAACAGACGCAATGCGTGAGGGTTATAATTTTCAACAGGAGGTATTGCGCCAGGTTATTTTTAGCGAAAAGCCTGAGCAATTCCAGTCACTTTTAGGTGAAGCATTTCTAAAACAGACAACCATAGTCAACCTGATTAATTCAATGAAGGAAATACTTGTCTCTGAGACAGACAATGCCGTCAATGAAGCGAGACAGTCTTATCGCGATGCTAAAAACGCCATGTTTATTCTGGGTGGGTTCGCTATCACGTTAGGCATTATCATAACGGTCTTTATCGTTCGTTTTACTGACTCACAAACGCGCAAGGTTGATCAGACTATGAAAAAACTCAGGGAATCACATGATATGCTTGAGCAGCGAGTTGAAGAGCGTACCAGGGAACTTGCTATAGCACGCGATGAAGCATTGGCATCAAACAAGTCAAAAAATGCATTTCTGGCTAACATGAGTCACGAGTTACGAACACCCATGAATGCCATCATCGGCTACAGTGAATTGCTTGAAGATGAAGCAATAGAATATGAACATGACTACCTGACGCCTGACCTGAAAAAAATACAGGGTTCTGCAAAACATTTACTATCGCTTATTAATGGCTTACTCGACCTGTCAAAAATTGATGCAGGAAAAATCGATCTTGACCCTGTGGAATTCGATATACCGGTTCTAATTAACGAAGTTCAGTCTACGATTTCTCCACTGCTTATAGGCAATAATAATAAACTGCTTGTGACATGCCCGGATAATATCGGCAATTTATATACTGACAATATGCGTCTCAGACAAATTTTAATTAATTTATTGAGTAATGCGACCAAGTTTACCCATGATGGAACTATCTCCTTAAAGGTAGAGCGTTATATGAGCATCTCTGGCACCGGTATATCATTTTCAGTATCCGATACTGGAATTGGCATTTCAGATGAATACATGGACAGGTTATTTGACGACTTTAGTCAGGCTGATTCTTCGACAACACGCAATTATGGGGGCACAGGGCTTGGTCTAACGATATCACGCCGTTTATGCAAATTGATGAATGGTGAAATTTCTGTAAAAAGCAAACTGGGCGAAGGTGCAACATTCACTGTTTCTCTTCCTACCTCACGGCATGATGATGACGTGGAATTTTCTAACGTCGCAACACGAAATTAACAATCTCGTCCACCTTAATCTATTCATCCGTTTCATTTTTTATAATTTTGAGCTGCCCGTCAGATATACAGACAGATAATTTCCCTTTAAGCACCTCACATAGTTCCGCACCTACCAACTGGTAGCGCCAACCTTGTAGAATTTCCAACTCCTTGCCCCCCATTACCAGTTGCTGCAATTCCTTTCGAGAAGCTAGCTGAACTGGACTTAACTCCTGCTCCGCCGCTCTTAAATGTACAATTGCATTTAGTAAGTCAACCACTGCTTCTTGTCGCACATCCGGTTTCTGGCTTCTGGTAAACGCCGGCAAAGGCTCCGGTTTTTTATCTATTGAGGAAGCAATCAAGTCAAGGATGGTCTTACCGTATCGCTTGAATATCCTGTCGTGCAGGCCACGCATGCGACCAAGGTCATCCATGCTTTTTGGTAGCTGGCGGGCAATATCAGTCAACACATCGTCTTTTAATAACCAGCCGCGTGGTTTATTGTCAGATTGTGCAGTCGCTTCTCGCCAGCACGCGAGTGACTGAGCAACAGCAAGCTTGCCCCCCCTTAGTTTGTTAGTGGATTTCAATCGTCGCCATGCATGCTGTGGCTGGTTAGCATAACGCCTGCTATCAGCAAGTTGTATAAAATCTTCATCCAGCCATGCCAGTCTATTGCGCTTCACCAGGTTTTCTTTTAAAAATACATAAATCTCACACAAATATATCACATCATTCAAAGCGTATTTTATCTGTTCAGCTGACAGAGGTCTGTGAGACCAGTCTGCCCGGGTATGCGCCTTGTCAAGATGTGTGCCTGTTATTGCCTCAACCAGTTTTGCATAACCTGCCTGCTCAGGATAGCCGAGCAACGGGGCTGCAATTTGAGTATCAAACAACGGAGCAGGCACTTTGTTTTGCAAATGAAAAAATATTTCCATATCCTGTGAACCCGAATGCACTACCTTGACGATGGATTCGTTGTATATTACAGCCAGTAAGGGTGACAGGTCCTCACAGTTTAGCGGATCGATACATGCAGACAATCCGGGAATTGCAACCTGAATCAGACATAACTGCGGATAGTAGGTTCTCTCCCGCATAAACTCTGTGTCCAATGCTATCCATTCTGAGGCTTGAAGGCTTTCACACAAGTCATGTAATTTTGTTTGAGTATCAACGTATAATGTTTGCATATTTGTTCAGCTTAACTGATTAATGCCAGCCATGTAAATGCCATCAGGATTTTCACCTACTAATACCGACTTGATTGCCCTGCTAGCTCCAGGTACTCTATGTTATATGGAAATCTGTTAACATCCGTATTAATGTAATCATGTGAAAGACTCAGGTTTGTAATACCAAAACGCAGCATATCTTTGTCTGACAAAAAATAAAAATCAGAAACATTATAGGGGGGCATCTTCCCAACCCAGCAAATGTACTGATCAACATTAATCAATTTAAAAAAAATTCTTTCGAGATTGTAAAGGTGTTTGACCTGCGATGATACGTATTTATAAGCGGTAGCGTAATCTTGACCGTATTTCTTCATTCTGCTTTTAACTTCTGTTTTCCATAAACCGGTCTCGAACAGATGATGATAATTTCCATGCCAGGCAACCACCGCGCCGGGTAATATCATTTTGTTTAAACCTGCTGGAAAGACATAATTTGCACATGAAGAAAGACAGTATTCCTCCACTGCGATATCTACCTTATTATTATAAACCCAACTTGCGAGCTCTATTGCCGCCTCAACCTCGCCTCCATCTGATGTGATAATCAATCGCTCAGGTGCAGGATGCCGATATCTTGCAAAAAAAATATCATTGGATGCTTTCGATATTTCCCCTGAATAATATGCCACATTTGGCGACACTATTTCTGTTGCGAAGGATGCAGTCATCAAGAGCGCACACAAAATGAAAGTTCGGGCTAATTTTTTACAACTTGGCAGCATATAACCACATTTTTATATACGTTTTATCTTCCTAATATCAATACCTTATAATATATCACGTTAATACTGGTAACTTTTTTTCTAATATGTTCTATTATTTTTTTAAGAGAAGCATTATTTGCAGTTGAGAGTGAAATATAGATGACTGGCAAACAAGATAATCAACCTGATACACGCAGGCGGTTTTTGCGCCATCTTGCAGAAATACCTATTGAAGTATGCTGCAGTGACTCCACTCGTGTTGTATGCAAGAATACGCATGATATCAGTTATGGCGGTTTGTCATTCAAGTCTGACAGACCCATACCTCTTAATCAAAAACTAAGCCTCGCAATTCGGGTTACCCAACCCAATTTTGAGGAAGATGCTCTTGTGGCCTGGTGCAAAAAATGCCAGGCCAGCTATGAAATAGGCGTGGAATTTATCAAGGAAGATGCCATATTTCGCATACGTATGGTAGAACAAATATGCCATATTGAGAAATACAGGCTGGATATGCGAGAAATTTATGGACGGGAACTCAGTGCCGAAGACGCTGCTATCGAGTGGATCAATGAATATGCTGCCGATTTCCGCCCTGTTTAGGCCATTCGACTAGCTAAAGGTGACCTTGTAACCCGCAAATTTTCGAATATTGATAACCCCACTATCGAATATTAGGTACTGACCTTTAATCCCTTGCAATATTCCTGACACTTCCGGAGCTTTGTCAAAATTATAACTCTTCACCTTTTCGGGATAAATTTCCACAGGGAATTCAATATCAACAGCTTTTTCACCATCAAGCTGTACTACATCGTTGGCAGCATAAGCTGATTTGATTTTATCTAGCTCTGCAGCAGAAGCTTCCAGCAACTCATCACGTTTTTCGTGTAAGTCAACTGCATCCGGCTTCCCTTTTAGCATTTTGCGCCAATCTGTCCGGTCGGATACATGTCGCTTGATCACGACCTCAATTTCACCTGACAAAAGACGATTACTGACCTTGAATATAGGTAATGCCTGGCTGGCACCCTGGTCGATCCATCGGGTAGGCAACTGGCTTCCTCTTGTAATGCCCACCTTGATACCAGATGAATTTGCCAGATAGACATAATGATCCTGAAAACAGTGTTCCTCACCCCATTCAGGCTGCCTGCATGTTCCCTGCTGATAATGGCAGGTTTCTGGTTTCATGATACACATATCACAAGCAGCCAGTGTCTGGAAACAAGGGTAACAAAAACCCTGGTTATAACTCTTGTTTGTCTTTCTGCCGCATTCAATGCAATGAATTTCCCCGCAATAAAGCAGAGATACCCTCTGACCAATATAGCTGTTAAGAGGTATCAACTGGTCATCGAGGGGCAATTGATAATCGACTGGTGACGACAGTGATGTCACCATTTTTCGTAGGTGGCCTGTTGCTTTCATGCAGGCATTCTATCATAGATACAGAAAATTTTTACCCGAATTTTTCCGCTGTGCTTGTCTATGTAAATTATTTGTAAACTCGAGCCGATATTTTTTACATTTGCAGGCCTGATAAGCTTTTACATCAACAGCTATTATTTCTCCATACTCTAATACTGTACAGGAGAATATACATGGCAACTCAATCAAACAATTCACTGCGTATTAAACATACCATAACCGGTGCCGTCATCATCGGCATAACGACGATTGCTTTCTACTCGTCTACCAACCAGGCATCCAGTCAATCACCAATAAAACAACCACTTGTTGAAGCCAGTTTATTCGTAGCTAATCAGCCGAAAATACAGATAGCAATCCTGCTGGATACCAGTAGCAGCATGGATGGTTTGATAGATCAGGCCAGAAATCAGATCTGGCAAGCCGTCAATGAATTTTCCAGGGCAAAGAGAAATGGCATCAAACCGACCCTGGAAGTTGCGGTATATGAATATGGCAATGACAGATTAAAGAAAAAATCCGGATACACCAGGAAAGTCCTTCCCCTGACAAACGATCTGGACAAGGTTTCAGAAGCCTTGTTTTCATTAACAACGAATGGTGGCAGCGAATTCTGCGGCATGGTAATAGACACCGCCAGTAAGGAATTGAACTGGAGCCAGTCAGAAAATGACATCAAGGCAATTTTTATTGCTGGGAACGAAGCCTTTAGCCAGGGCCCTATGCACTTCCGGCATGCAATCAATAATGCCAGATCCAAAGGCATTACTGTTAACACTATTCATGCCGGTTCATACAAGGATGGCGCACAAACAGGTTGGAAGGAAGGGGCTATTCTCGCGGGTGGAAATTATATGAATATAGATCACAACCATAAAATTACTCACATCGTCACACCTCATGACAAACGAATCTCTGAACTCAATGTAAAACTAAACCAGACCTATATCCCCTATGGCAAACAAGGACAGTCGGGCCGACAACGCCAAATGGCACAGGACGAGCAAACCAACAACATCTCATCTGGTCTGCTCTCAGAAAGAGTAAAATCAAAAACTTCTTCTGTTTACAACAATGAAAACTGGGACCTTGTCGACGCACTAGAAAAAGAAAAAGTAGAACTTGATGAAATACAAGAAAATGATTTACCCGCAGCCATGAAACCCATGTCAAAACCAAAGAGAAAGGCTTATATTAAGCAACAGTCTGAACAGCGAAATAAAATCAAACGGGAGATTGTTGATCTATCAAATAAACGTGATGCTTTTATTAGCGAACAAAAACTGCTATCACCCCATAAAAATGTCAAGACACTGGATAAAGCACTAATAGGCGCCATACATAAACAAGGTATAAAAAAATCGTATGAATTCAAATAATACAAAAGGATAGCAGCAGAAACATATCTTCCATCATCCTACGCTCCGTTGTGACGAGATAAAATAGCTTCTTTATCTCGTCACCTTTTTTAAAACTGAACAATATCAACTATAATATACCTTATAATCTGATCAGGGTAATGAGGTCGTATAATGTGTGGCGGCGTTGAGTTTGAGGTACAAGGTATTCCTGTAAAAGTCTATTTTCCGAATCCTGAAGCAAAACTGCCTGTCAAAACAAAATCAGGCGATCTGCAAATGGTTCCATGGGGACGAAGAAAGGAACAAGTGAGCAAGCTGCCCATGGGCGGATGGGCCAGACTTGACTCTATTGAAAATGGCACCTGGGAAAAATATGCTCCAATACCTGTAAAGATCAAGATCTCCCGCTTTATGGAAAAGGACAAGCATCGCACAAGCCACTGGTTTGAGCTAAAAACGCAGGAGTTTCTCCAGGGCCTGCTTGTTCAAAACAAGGACGAGCAGCGTGTGTATGTAGTTACTGTTGACTCCGCATCGGATAATTCTATCCATGACCGATGGCCCAGAATCATTAATGAAAACTTAAATAACGAAAAGTAATGATGTTTGCTAGTTATTGAACCAGTCGTTGATTTCATCATCATTACTATTGGCAATATCATCCTCTGTTAATTCTACGTAGCCAATAACCACCTCCTTTTCCGTTGTTTCTGGTGATATATCTACACTATTATCCTGCAAGGCATCTTCACGGAATGCGCTAATAAATGCCATCAGGTTGGCTGATGACAAACATAACTCGATCCTGTCCAGTGCACATTCAAGTCGCGCATCCCAGAAATGCGTAATTGAGCGAAAAAAACCCTGGGCACATATGTCTATTGGTACATTAGACAGACCCGCACTTATTGCAGGAAATGCGATTGAGTGCCACTCATTTATCTCGCATAGCTGCAGACACCTTGCTATAGACTGCTCAAGTTTTTGTTGTTCCTGACCCTCCCCCATTCTGGGACCGACTACATGAATAACTGACTTAAAAGGCAAATCTCCTGCAGTGGTATAGACAGCCATGCCGCTGTCAATGGAGTCGTATTGCTGCAGTAACATACTACATTCCTGCCTTACTTTCTCACCACCCAATTCCAGGATACGGGCAGCCAGGCCTGCGTGATGTGACAAATCGTTATTTGCAGAGTTGACTATGACATCAACGGGTGCGTCCAGCAGATCCCTGGAATTTATAACCAGTTCCCGGTCACCAAACAAAAATTGCATTGATTTACCCGACATAAATTATTCTTCCCAATGCATTACATATCCATGCCAATTCAGGCTAAACACACTTGATTCTATATAGTGTACTATAATCCAGCATCATAGACACAATCAGGATTGTTAACATTATGAAAAAATACGAAAAAATAGCCATTGTCACAGGTGCAAACAGAGGTATTGGACTGGAAATCTGCAAGCAACTATTGATGCAAGGCTACTATGTCGTGTTAACAGCGCGCAATGTAGATAAGGGACAAACCGAAGTAGAGAACTTGACAAGCATCAGCTCTAATATTGAATTTTTCAAACTTGACGTACAGCAACAGCATGATGTTGACTCGCTTTATGAATATATAAATGAAAAATTTTCCAGATGCGATGTATTGGTTAATAATGCCGGCATTTTCCCTGATCCAAGAAATGACCTGGAAAATAGCTGGCCCAGCATTCTCACAGCAGACATAGAAACAATACAGAATGGCATAGACTGTAATACTTACGGCACCCTGCGACTCTGCCAGGCATTCATCCCCCTCATGAAAAAAAATAACTATGGCCGTGTTGTTAACCTCTCCAGCGGAATGGCACAGCTATCAGATATGAATGGTTGCTGCCCTGGCTACAGGATATCGAAAACCGCTATTAATGTGATTACGCGTATTATTGCCGATGAACTCACAGAAGAAAATATTTTAATAAACAGCATGTGCCCTGGCTGGGTTAAAACTGATATGGGCGGCCAGGATGCAACACGTGAAATACCCGAAGGAGCAGATACGGCTATATGGCTCTCCATGTTGCCTGATGACGGGCCAAGCGGGAAATTCTTCAGGGACCGGCAAGTCATACCCTGGTAGCATTTTACTCTGATTGCAGCAGCCAGCTTCGCCACTCCTTAAACAAGGATTCGTCTACGGCAGCAACAGCAGAACGCTTAGACAACTCATTGCGATATACCGGCTCACCAGACAAGGTAGATGAATGACCACCTGCCTTTTCAAAAATATACTGGCCCGCAGAATAATCCCATATATTTGAACTACCATGCAGGTACACATGACTTCGCTGTGCTGCCAACCAGCACCAATCAAGCGCAACTGAACCAAAACTGCGCTGTGAAGAAAAAGGAGACGCCGTGACTATACGCGTTGCCAGTTTATTGTCCAGCCGCTTTAAATCAATGATTGCCAGTGCCTGTTTTAACTTCAAGCCAGAGTTAACCAGCGTAAGCGACGAACCATTCATTCTCGCTCCCTGTAATTCAGTTGCACTGAAAAGTTCATCCCTGACCGGGTCGTAGACTACACCGAGCACAATTTTTTTATCTACCATTAATGCCAAAGATACAGAAAAGTACGGAACGCCTGCGGCAAAATTATTAGTCCCGTCCAATGGATCAAGACACCAGCAGGCCACGCCCTTGCTAATAGCTTTCTGCTGTTCATCCCTGCTCATTTCTTCAGCAAGCATCAACGTATCTGGATAGAGGCCAGATAGCTCCTTTTCAATATAATCTTGCATAGCATTGTCAGCTTCGGTCACAATACTGCCATCCAGCTTATATTGGCGTTCTACATTGGCAAATAACGGCATCAGAATATCTATGGCAGCCGTTTTTATTATGCCTGCAATTTTTTCAATCTCATACATCATGTCATTATCAATACTATCTTGCTATTTTTCCAGTTTTCTTAACCTGAATAAACCATTCACGCCACTATCGCTCGTAAAATAAAGCGCGCCATCTGGTCCCATTATAACACCGACCGGTCTTGCCCAACGACTTCCGTCCTCAAGCTGAAACCCAGTTACAAGATCATCTACCCTTAAAGCCTTGCCCTTGTTAAAACGAACCACAACCAGCTTTGGTTTCCTGCGGGTTTTTTTTGCGCCAAAAAAACCCCCTCCAGGTTTCGTTGCCCATGAACCACGCAAAGCAACAACTGCATCATTGAGTAAACTTTGGCCAAACCTGGCATTATCAACAAACTCAACTCCCATCGGCGCATTACGGGCAGGAAATACGGCTACCGGAATACTCACTTTGTCTGCCGGCAAAGGGGGGTCGCTATCAATACAGTCGTCACTGACTATATTCAGACCATCATACTGAAACCAAGGCATGCCGTGAAAAGACCCAGGATCAACACGACTGAAATATTCAGGGGGACGTTCAAAACCGTGATGATCTGGCCCGTTATTGCTGGCATACATAACACCTGTAACAGGATGCCAGGCAAAACCTACCGGGTTTCTCAATCCTGAACCATAAGTCTGCCAGGAAGGTTTAGCTAAATTATTTAAAACGAAAATCCCACCGCGGCGTAGATTAAATTCATATGACGCCCCCAGATATTCATCACTACAATTACCCCTGATACCCAGGGCGAGATAAATTTTACCATCAGGCCCCAGGCGTACTGTCCTGCTATTATGACCACCCCCTCCTGGTAGCGGCAATAAGCGTTTTACATTTTCAGGTAATATACGCTTTTGATCAGCCTTGTACCGTGTCACATAAAGCCCGTCCGTTTGTGCGATATACAGCAAACCGTCTTTTACAATCACACTGTGCGGGTAATTATCCAGTTCCAACAGAGTTTGCGCTTTGTTATATGGTGGTTCCAGTTTATAGATATTCCCAGATTTAGATCCTATCAATAGGTCATCATCGGGCGTAAACGTCATCATACGTGGCGCATCGATTTCTATTGACATAACATCCAGCCGGTAACCTTCGGGTATGTAGGCCGGATACTCTGCCCCCTCAATGTTCAGCATTTGTTTTATTAAGTGAATTGCAGCAGTGCCTGCGTAGGCATACACTGGCACTATGCAAAACAGGAAAGGCAATAATATCACGCGCAATAAGCAACGAATTTTCAACATTCGCTGAATGACATCCGACAGACTATGCATTTTTCAGAACTCCAGTATTTATCAATATCAATCACATTCCTGGTAAACATGAGCCGGCAGAATGCTATTTATGCAGTGTGCTGCTCAACTAAAAGTCATTAATATCGACTTGTGATGAAAATACACAATGTATCACAATAACTCGGCACTACTTCATGGTTTCCTGGATAATAATCACTCTCTTGTATTTCTGTCCAATCTTGTGTACCTAACTAAAGTCCAACCGGTTAACAAAAAGCTTCTGGTAATGTGTATTTTCGGCTCTTATTGTCTAGAGGTGATAAAAATTGCAGTTCATACGCGACCAGGTCCAGGTCCACATCCTCACTGGTTCCTCCATAGAACCGGTCACCTACAACAGGAAATCCATGCATCGATAAATGCCGACGAATCTGGTGTTTTCGTCCTGTTTCTATTTCGACTTTCAGTAGTGATTGATTTGCGTCGCTATCATAGCTCAAGCGACGGACATGACTGACAGCTTTCTTGTTATCAAGTGGATCATCATAGCTTATTGGTGACGCTGATTCCGGAAAGCAGCCATGCACACGCACGCGATAGGTTTTTTTTATATCCCTGGACTGAAACAGCCTGGAAAATGCAGCTGCCGTCTTCTTGCTATGAGCAATAATCATTACCCCCGAAGCAGCACGGTCAAGGCGATGCACGATAAACGCCGGACGCTGTGGTTCGATATGGCATTCTACCCAACGGCTGATAGCACAATGATCTCCCCACCTCGAACCTTGTGAGCGCATACCATAGGGCTTAAACCAGATAGAGTATTCCAATTCATCAGATATTAATGTCGGCTCAGGTGGTACAGTCTCAAGGACACGCTCATCGTAATAGAGGTGAAGTTCATCTCCCTTAACCAGTTCCTTGTTTGCACGTCGGACCCGCTTTACCTGTTTGCCATGAGTAAGCCAGACAGCACCCTTCTGCATTACCTGTTTGATTTTGTTTTTTGACAGGCCGCTGACTTCATATAAAAAATCAACAATACTTACTTTGTCTCTGGTTATTGGCCAATGTTTTTCTGATTTTTCAGCCATCTAACTCATCACAGGGATCGGGCTCGTAGCTACAAAATGTATATAAAATTAAAGCCATCAACACTGTCCTATAAAATATTCTAATCTGCATCTTTCATGATTCAGATCATTGCAAAATTTCCCACTTCATATATATTTCATTTATTAAAGTAATTCTCACGATGACTTTAATGATTTATGTGCTATCCATGATCCAGCATGGAAACACACTGTTTGTTAAACCATAACAAAGGAGGTGTGTAATGGCTACCCAACATTCACCAAAAAATCCGCAGGAGAACATCGTCCCTTTACGTCCGCTAAGCGTTATGGAAGAAATGGAGCATATGTTTGAAAACTTCATTCCACATGGCTGGATGAGACCATTCAGGATGGACCAGGCACTGTCAGCTGAAACCATTCCGCAAGTCGACATCATTGATCAGGATGACACCATTCTCGTCAAGGCTGCTCTTCCAGGTGTCAACAAAAAGGACCTTGAAGTTTCCTGCACCGATCACACCGTTACTATTCGAAGCAAGACCCGAACCGAAAGCAAGGAGGAAAAAGGAGAATACTATCGTCATGAAATTTGTAGCGGCAGTTACCTGCGTACGGTTACCTTGCCGGCCACAGTGAATGAGAACAAGATAAAGGCCAAATTCAAGGATGGCTTACTTGAAGTAACCCTGCCCAAACTTGAATCCGCCAAACGACATAGCATTAAAATTGAAGATTGAGTAGCACACGGGAGTGCTTTAAGCACTCCCGCTTTTCCATATCCCAGCCCAATTGTTACCTACACACCGAACTTACTAGTGCTGTTTCAGTGACCTCTCCAGGACTTGCCGGTAATTTCTTATACGCTGAACATACCTGACAGGCTCCGTACCCCGGGCATAACCATAACGCAGTGTTTTATAATATTTTTTTTGTGATAACAGCGGAAGCACCTCTTTTAAATCCAGCCAGAGATCAGGGTTTCGACCCAAACGTAATGCGAGTGTCCGTGCATCCCTCAAGTGCCCAAAACCAATATTATAAGCCGCCAATGCATACCATAAGCGATCCTGCTCACGTACTGACTGAGGTATTCGCTTTAACATACGCTGTAAATAGCGAGCACCACCTTCTATGCTTTGCACCGGATCCAGCCTGCTTGTCACGCCAAGTGATTTAGCCGTATTCAAGGTCAACATCATCATTCCTCGAACACCGGTAGGGCTTTTAGCACGTGGGTTCCAATGCGATTCCTGATAGGCCTGCGCTGCCAACAAGGTCCAGGGTAACCCGCTATTCTTTGCAGCGTTTTCAAAATTTTTCTGATAGCCAGGTAAACGGGATTTGATACGCCGAACATACTTGCTCATATCTACGTAATCGAATACATCTACATGACCGAAGTAGCGCTCCATGATAATGCCCAATTCACCATCATCTATTAATTTTGATAGCCACTTTTGCAGATCAGCAGATAAATAAGCGCTGTCATCTGCTATAACCCAGGACAGGTCTTGTGTACTGCCAATATCAAACGCAACAACGAGCTCGGGATAATAGCGCCGAGTAATACTCACGATATTTGAATCAGCTATGGTACAGTCAAGCTTTCTGAGCCATACCTGCTGCATCAACTGCTCGGTATCGTAGCCTGACTCAGACCGCCATTTTAATTCGGGGTACTGACGTTGCAACTCGATCAACAGTTCTTCGTAACTGCTATTTGCAACAGCGGCAATACGCTTGCCAGGTAAATCTGCCAGTTTCCGTGGGATACCCCCGTTATTCCTTCGACAAACCACCTGCTGACGTACTTGTTGGTAAACCGGTGCGAAATTCAACCCCTGCGACAGCCTGGCAGGTGTCCTGGTCAGTCCGGCTGCTGCGATATCTCCACGCCCTTCCTTTATCGCTTCCAGAATTTCGCTGATACTATCCAATACGACAAAACGTACCTTGATCTTTTTAAATGCGGCAAAAGATTTAACCAGGTCATATTCAGGCCCTGCATAACCTTCGCGATCTTCATACCAGGTCGTCGGAGCATTTCTGGTAAGCACAACCAGTTCTGTTTTACCTTGACCATTGTTTTGTGAGTTGTCGCTACATGCAACCAGACATGTCAGCACAAGAACAAGACTGATATAACGAAGTTTTTGTAGAGCCATTATCACCTGGTAAATACCCGCTAGAACGCCATTAGTCTGCATCTTAGCAACATTTTAGCCTCATCCACAGTTTTTCAGACCCGAATTACCTCAATGATTATCAATTTTAACCCTATAGTCGAACTTTAGATCCGGCAAACTGTCATAACATCACTGAATATAACTACTACAGGTCTTTACATGAATAAAATCATCTCGTTAATCACAACTACAGTGATCACCCTATCACTCATACCCCAGGTTTCACTTGGTAAAAATGTGGGCAACACTGAAACTGCGATCCTTGCCGGTGGTTGTTTCTGGTGCATCGAGGCTGATTTTGAAAAACTCAATGGAGTCACGGATGTCGTCTCCGGTTATACCGGTGGTTTTATAAAAAATCCGACTTACAAACAGGTATCTTCAGGAAAAAGTGGGCATATTGAGGTCGTAAAAATCACATATCAGGCGGATGTGATCAGTTATTCTGAAATACTCGACTACTTCTGGCGACACATAGATCCAACTCGTAATGATGGGCAATTTTGCGACCGAGGACCACAGTATAGACCTGCAATTTTTTATCTCGACGCAAGCCAGCAATCACTTGCCGTTCAATCAACTGACAAAACAAACAAAATCAAACCATTCAAGGCCCCCTTAAAAGTGGAACTCATCAAGGCATCGGAATTTTACCCGGCGGAACAATATCATCAGGATTATTACAAGAAGAACCCGATCCGTTATCGTTTTTATCGGTACAATTGTGGTCGGGATGATCGTGTGGAAGCACTCTGGGGGAAAAAATAAACTCGAAATTCAGTAGAACAACTTACTTACCGACAAGCTCGTCTAGTTCACCATCCATATGTAACTCTGTCAGCTCGGAAAAGCCCCCTATCCACTTACCTTTAACAAGGATCTGTGGCACGGTACGCGCATGTTCTGTTTTCTCAAGCATTTCTTTCAAATCTGATTGAGAAAGATCCACACGGGCCTCATCGTACGAAATATTCCATTTTTTCAGTAGTGTCTTGGTTTTGTCGCATATCGGACAGGTAGCCGTACTGAATATCTTCACTTCCGCCATTTTTGGTTTCCAGAGTAATCAATTTGCATGTCATTATATCATGAAAAAATACTTTTTTTTGCACCTTCATATGCTTGCTTCCAGTCAATTTTTGACGCAACTGACACAAGCCCTTATACTTCACTTTCATAATAACAATACAATTATTTTGCGCTATGTTCCGATCTATCCTTAAACCTGTCTTACTGACACTAATCCTTGTCGTATCGATTGCGATAGCTGGCGTCCAAGCAGCCAGCTTAAAAAAAGGATCCATTGCCCCGGCGTTTAGTCTGAAAAGCCTGCAAGGCAAGCAGGTATCACTAGCTGATATGAAGAAAAATGGCCTGGTCATGTTGGTGTTCTGGGAACCTGAATGCATGTATTGTTTTATGCATATACAGGAATTAAATGCCCTGCATACTAAATATCACAACAATAAACTGACTATCGCCGCTATCAATTTTCTTGGGGAATACGAAGCAGAAATACAGGATTACGTCACTGCTAACGGCGTTAAATACATGATGTTGACTGACCGATTAAAAAATATTGATGTCGCACAATCTTACAATGTATTCGGCACGCCAACCATCGTCCTTATCTCCACTGAGGGAACCATTCTGTATTATGGACATAAAATCCCTGACATGGATCAATGGCTAAGTTGACAAGATATATCCCGAGCCATTACGCCCTTTAGAGTACTCGTAGCTAATACAATACCGAGACGATACCATATTCATTGAATCTCCCCCCTCTTAACTATATGAGTTATAATTATTTTGCTTATTATTAATAATTTATTAATATAAGGTAATTCTAAATCACCGGTGCATTATCATCTCTTCAGCAAACTGGCAGTTATTTTACGTCAAAGCATGTCCGACAAAACAATTTGGTCTATAGTTAGATTGAAAAGATTACGATTGTAAGGAGGTTTAACATGGCCATCGCAATCACGCTTGAAGAATACCTGATCGATAACAATATCCCGTTTGACGTTATGTCTCACAAATACACTCAGAGTAGCGTCGAAACGGCACATGCTGCGCATGTTCCCAAAAGCCAGGTAGCCAAATCCGTCATACTCAAAGACAATGATGGCTATCTAATGGCTGTCGTTCCTGCAACCCACCATGTACGTCTGGGCGTTATCAGCCAGAATATGGAGCGCCGTTTAGGCCTGGCTACTGAAGCCGAGATCGCCACCCTGTTCGCCGACTGTGACACGGGGGCCATACCTCCAACAGGCGAAGCCTATAATATGGAGGTGGTTATTGATGACGAACTGTCAGATTGCGAGGATATCTATTTTGAAGGTGGAGACCATAAGGAAATCATACACATGAACGGTGATGATTTTCAATGGATAATGAGACAGGCTCAGCACTGCCACTTTAGTAGCCATATTTAATCAACTATACACCTCTCAACTGGCGCTATTCTGTCCGGAATAGCGCCACCTGCTCACATCTTTCACGGACAGGGACGCTATATGACCAATATGACATTGCCTCTGATATTATTACTACCGAGCGTCTTATCTCAAGCCCTGGCTTCCGACTGTGTGCCGACTGCACATCGCACTACTGGCACACATTACGAACCTGTGACTGAACAGCAGATCAATGTAGGCAAGGGTGTGATGGTTAGTGGGCGTGTACTGGTAGCACCTGATTGCACACCGGTTGTAAATGCCAAGGTTGCTCATTGGCAAGCAGGCGAGGATGGACGATACCGAGACAGTTTAAGGGCCTATCTCTATACCGACGATAATGGTCAATTCCGGTTCGAAACAGAGTGGCCTGCGCTTGAACCCCCGCACATCCACTTTATTGTCAGCAAATATAATTTGCCCACACTGGAGACGCAATGGATAGGTAACCACCGAGTCAATAAAATTATTTTCGATATAATACTGGAAAAATAACCAGGCAGTCACTCAGCTGTTTTTTTAACTGCTCCGGATTTATCCTCTTTTTGTTTCCTCAGCATCTTCACGAACATGAGAGATGAAACCACCGTTGCTATTATACCTATGACGATCAATGGCACGCCCGGCATGCCCCTTAGAAAGTCTGGCATAAAGGTGTTTTCAGGTAAAAAAATATTGATACCGCCAACAGCAATGATTAAAGAGATAATTGCATCAAGAAATAATCATGCAACCGGCTTGCGCGTCATTCTGTATTCATTCATACCTCATTTCTGCTTTATATTTATATCGTACACAATTAAAAGCCAGAGCATCCCATAGTACACACGAATGACGGGGATCGCCTGCTTGAACTTAATTGAGTTCGTCAAGACCTTCCCGTGCAATTTCACGCACATGCGGGTCAGGATCTTTCAATAAAGCCTGTAATTGCCTGGCCACACCCTGACCTCGGGTCAATACCAGGAAATGACATGCATCCGCCCTGATTGCAGGGCTATCATTTTCCAGCATTTCAAGGATAGACGGTGTCAGTTCCTTAAGGTTATCACGGCCCTCAAAGTGCTCCATAACGGCGCCAACGCCGATACGCACATTGATTTTAGTATCAGGGTTATCGATCAAACTCAACACTTCCTGTAGAGAACCATTTCCTTTTTCCAGCCAGTCAATGAGCTTGCTCAGCTTGCCGTTTAACAACAAGTATTCTGCATACTCACTGTTACCCTTATTATTCGACAATAAAGTCAGCCATGAATACAGCTCTGAATTTTTCATAGCACCATCAAACTCATATGAACCCAACAGTAGCCAGGGTACCGATCTGACACCGTATTTATTTGCAACTTCCGGTGAATCCTCAATATTGATCAATTCATAGGTCGATAACATACCCTGCGAAATGGCATCATCTAGTTGCCTTTTCAAAGTCTGACAATGCGGGCACTGGCTTGAAGTCAGTAACAAGATATCGATTACCTGATTCATCTTACTGTACAGCAATATCTTTCATCTGATTACCCGGAAAATGTAACACTCTGACAGTCATTTCATAATTATCAGAAACCCCAATGGTAAATGGTCCCTCTACTAGCATGTTTTCCGTATCCGTATTGCCTGTGGACACGAAATTATAAGTTGAGGGTGGTTTGAAGTCTATTTTACGAATACGCATGTTCAAGATGCCTGCATGTGAATAAACAATTTTAGCGTGCTATTGCCAAACCCGTCTTGTTCGCTACAATTCAAGTACTACCTGTTAATTCTGCACATAATATAGCAGCAAACAACGTATCAGAGGCAAGCAAACTGCCGGGAATAATAACCTGGCTATTTTGAGGTTTAATCACGGATTGCGGTTACGGCTTGTACCCATTTAACAGACATTGACCGTAAAACCCCTAAATCAGGTTTTTTTTCAAAAAAACACCTTATATTTGCAACCCTGATCCAATAATATTGATACAGATCAAAATGCTACACGGGGTGCTTTATCATACTACGCTAACATGAAAAACTTATGACCCTGGAAAAAATCAATTTCAATATCAACACAGCATGAACAAGAGCACCCCCATGAACGAATCACGCACACTGGAATCCGGCACCATCGCTATTTTTGTCATTGCCATAAGCGCAACCAGTCTGCTGATACAATCAGCTACCAACTCACGCCAAACGATTCTATTTTTACTGGGCACGGGTCTGGGGGTATGTCTGCTACATGCCATGTTCGGTTTTACCGGAGGCTGGCGCAAGTTTATCCGCAACAGGAACAGTGAAGGCATACGAGCACAGATTTATCTATTAATACTAACCGCTGTTCTGTTTTTCCCTGTGTTAGGAGGCGCTATCGAGGAGACTACTGCTTACGGCGCAGTCTCACCGGTAGGTTACTCTGTACTCATTGGCGCCTTTTTATTTGGCATAGGTATGCAACTGGGGGGAGGTTGCGGCTCAGGCACATTGTTTACCATGGGACAGGGGCAGATGGATATGCTTGTTACCCTGCTATTCTTTATTATTGGCGCAACATTTGCCTCATCTCACCTCAACTGGTGGTTTGCATTGGGAGACATGGGTTCGATATCAATGATCCAACTGTACGGCTGGCTGCCTGCCCTGCTCATCACGATCCTCATGCTGGCCATATTATATGCAACCGCCGTTTATCTCGACAAAAGAAGCAACCAAAAACTTGACCCGGTATTTGTACCGGTCGGTCGCAATCGCCTTATCACAACCCTGATTCATGGCAAATGGCCGCTTTGGTGGGCCGTCATAGGGGTCGCACTATTCAATTTTCTGACCTTAATCACAGCCGGACATCCCTGGTCTATTACCTTTGCATTCAGCCTGTGGGGCACCAAGTTCTGGTCGGCCATAGGGGGTGATATCAGCAACTGGTCGTACTGGCAACTACCTTATCCCGAGCAGGCGCTTAACGGCAGCGTATTGCTGGATACCACCTCGGTAATGGACTTTGGCTTAATCATGGGAGCAGGACTGGCTGCAGCCCTGGCCGGGCGGTTTGCCCCGCCAACGAGCATGACAAAAACCAAATGGCTGGCCGTTATTACAGGTGGCCTGTTACTGGGTTACGGTGCCAGGCTGGCCTTCGGCTGCAACATTGGTGGGATGCTGGCCGGCATAAGCAGCGGCAGCATGCATGGCTGGCTATGGCTGGCCGCCGCATTTGCAGGCAACATCGCAGGGACGCGACTTCGCATCGCCCTGAGACTCGACAAACCGATATAGTAGGTAATAATGAAGCATAAAACCGGAAAAATGATTATGGGCGCGACCTTGAGTCTGGCTGCTATTGCTGTTGCAGTAGACCATACCAGGCACAAGCTACCCACAGTAGAAGCCATCAGCCCCGATGACCAGCAGGATATCCTGGACCAGGGAGCACCTTGTGGATTGGGTGCCCCCTGTTCTCTCGGAGACGATGCCAGTGATGACTGAATACAAACAAGCAATGCCTCAAGCTAATAAACAGGACCTGTTCTGGGCTTCCCGCCTGGTGGAGTGCATGAATGAATTGGGAGAAATGGAAACCAATGTTGTACTCATGTCAATTGATGATGCGCAAACAATAAAACCTTTCCAACGTTATCCTGAAACACCCTATTATTTTGCCGATAAACACTGGCGGGCATTTTATCATTGCCATGATGCACCTGATCTCGAAACAAATGAACACGGACATTACCACTTTTTTACCCGCACAAAAAAAAATGATAATTGGTCACATGTTGTTGCTATGGGAATGAATAATTTTGGCCAGCCCATACGTATGTTTACAACCAACTTGTGGGTAACAGACGGCCACTGGTTTGAGCATGAAAATTTCTTTGCACAGGTAAGTCAATTATGTGATAACAACGAGTATAATCATGTTACAAACTGGCTAAAATACTGCCTGTTACTTTTTCAGAATGAGATCAATGATCTGCTTCAGGCACGCGACCGGCAGGTTGAGTTATTATATCCGAATAACCATGACCAGTGTTTTAAAGACCGGTCAATCTATTATCTGTCTGGGGCAGCAATCAATTTACGTAAACAGTTAACCAATATCTTTCAATCAAACCGCGATAAATAAGCCTAAAAGGAGTTTACATGAAACAGCTAAACAGACTGCTATTTATATTACTACTTACGCCGTTCTCTGCACTGATGGCCACCGAGCTTCCCGGCCCCCTGGTGGAAAGCGACTGGCTGGCAAAAAACCGTTCAGCCGTTATTATCCTGGATGTCAGGAAAGACACGAAAAGCTTTACCAGCAAACCCGCATATAAAAAGAATAAAAAAACTGGCAAACTAAAACTGGTGAAAGTCGGCGGACATATTCCTGGCGCTCAACTGGTTAATTACAAAAAAGTTCGCGCCACCAGAGAAATCGATGGCAAAAAAGTCACTCGGGTCGCCCCGACTAAAGACAATTTCGAAAAACTAATGCAAAGCGCAGGACTTAATAATGATGATACCGTCATTATTGTCAGCAAGGGTCAGTCAAATGGAGATATGACGATGGCTACACGCCTGTACTGGCAATTAAAATATTATGGTCACAACAAAATTGCCATTCTCAATGGCGGCCTTGCCCAGTGGATACTCGACAAGCAAAAGATCACTTCCAGCAAAAGTAAAATAAAAAAAGGCAATTGGAAGGCTGGCAAGGAAAACAGCAACATATTTGCCAGCAGCCAGAATGTAGAGCAGGCACTGCAGAAGAAGGACACTCAGCTGATCGACACCCGTGCAATCAGCCAGTACATGGGCACTTATAGAAAATCCTATGTCTATTCCAGCGGCCACATTGAAGGAGCAATAAATTACCCGAATGAACTCATCACCAAACCTTCCATGCCTGCCAGGTTTATCAGCAAGGAAAACACTAAAGCCTTAATGAAAAAACTGGGTATCGATATGTCAACTAAAAGTATTACCTACTGTAATAGTGGGCACCTTGCATCCGGGAGCTGGTTTTTGCTGTCTGAAGTAATGGGCAATAAAAATGTCAAACTCTATGATGGCTCCATGCATCAATGGACGCTGGAAAAACACCCGACTAAATCAGTAACAACAAATTAAACAAACAAATTTTCTGAATGACAGGAGTTAAAGAGACCATGAAGAAGAAAGATGAGCAAATGGAAGCACTAAAATCCAAGCGCAATGAACTGATTGACCGTCTGGATCAAATCAAAAAAGATTATAAGCAAGGTCTCGATGCTGATTCAGAAGAGCGTGCCGTACAGCTTGAAAATGCAGAAGTTCTGGAAGGGATTGCGCAGGCAACGCGAGATGAGTTGGATCGTATAGAACGGGAATTGGCAGAATACCCCTGAAAGTGATCCATACTTGCCTAGCTAGTCATGCATGCATGACCGGGGAATATGTATGGATTGTTAACCACCATGAGTTCAGTTAACAACCTTTTCCTTTATTTTAAAAAAGCAAACCCCGATATTTTTTCGGGGTTAACTTTTTTGCATCAAACGAAATCTTTTATGATTGTACGTTTGTTGCCTGTGGGCCTTTAGGTCCATCTTCTACATCAAAAGTGACTTGCTGACCTTCTGCTAAAGTGCGGAAGCCTTCGCTAGCAATTGCAGAGAAGTGAACGAAAACATCTTTGCCACCATCATCAGGTGTAATAAAGCCAAAACCCTTGGATTCGTTAAACCATTTAACGGTTCCTGTTGCCATGATAAATACCTCATTTAAAAATTAAAAATGTCTTACAAATCTTACTAGGTAATTAACAGGAGATAACTTCTGACAAGAACCATGTTCGGATATTGCACCACGTAGTGTAACCGTTTTTTCACCAGAAATACCATAATTTTCTTGGAAAAAGTACAAAAAAAGTGGCGAAAATGACCAATTTTCACCTGATTTTCATGATTTATTGCATATCCACAGTGAATTAACGTACTTCTGTATCGTTTTGCTGTTCAGCAACAGTCAATTCGATACTACTTTTGTCATAGCACAGCATGCGATCATAGCTGAAAATTGAAACCAAAATCCTGCACAGACTGTAGTTGATCACGAGTAAAAACGCTGCTATCCCTGGATTTGTATTTACCCACTGTTCGCCCCTGCGGCATTGTGATTAGCTGTTCCAGCATAGACGGTTCTATCTCATGTCCCAAAAACTCCAGGAACTCGGGTATCACACGCTCGGGTTCAGCACAGATATCATCATAATTTAAAAAATAAAACCGATCACCCAACACTCGCTCACCAATCTCTACAGCTCGTTGATTCATTCGTATCCAGTACTCGAGTTGCAAGCCTGGCAACCTCTCTGGATCAGCATCGTATTGCAAACCATATCGGTCACCCCAATAGCGTAATTGCTGATCATTGCGACTATAGGCCATATCCAGCCCATGGCGCACAACATGGATATATTTCATGCGTGGGTAGAATGTCGCAAGCTCTTCTAGGATGAGATGGCTTATGGGTTCCTTCCACCCCCAATACTCGTAATGACGCACCGATTTGGCGATAAAGTGTCGCAGTGCACGCATGATCTCTCGTCGCCTGTTACCTGTAATGGTGGCATCTGAAAACAATGCCTTTAAATACAATCTCAGGTCCGCGAGACTCCATCTTTCACCGCGCATAAATCTGTCAAACAGCCCTATATGCCGATTTAACTCATTGTCAGCACATGATTTTAGCCAGCTGGGACGTTGAAAAATACGGGTATAGGTAAGGGTATCAACCTGATTGTCTATCTCTTCTCCCAGAAAATAACCAAGTTTTATCAAGATCTGGGCAATTAAACGAGTCCCACTACCTCCTAATGCACCCACGACTACGGGCGATTGCGGGTTATGTGGTGCGACGTTTACTGGTCTCATCTTATTACCTGAAATATTATTGACTATGCACGTGTTCAAACATAGCAAAATGGAGAACTACAATACCATACTAATAAAACTATTATTTGCCCACGAGGCTAAAGGTGTAAGTGAAATCAGCCGGTATCTGACATGTATAGCAATAAGTATATGAGTTATTAATCTATTTTTTTATTAATCACTTCAGCTTAGTGTGAATTTGAATACCATTTCACAAAAAAGTAATTAATTTATGCTAATATATTAATATTGAATCACTTTCACTATACGGAATAAAGGAGTGACTATGATGGCATATGATATTCTGACACTAAGCGGCCTGTTTATGCTACTTGCTGTATTTACATTCCTGTACCTGCTTTGCAAGGCTCGTGGTTGCGGAAATGGCTTGAACAAGTAACGACAGGCACTTCATGCTTGAAATGACTCGCTCTACAAATTGCCTGTAAAGTACACAGATTAAAACCATCGTCTCCGGTTTACCACCAGGCTCAAGCTGACAATAGCATGTGAGTATCGTTACAATTCATGCTTTCTCCTGCTGCTGTTTGAAAAACCTTCACTATACAAGGTATCTCTTGACTGTTTGCGCGCGAAAATGAAGCGACATAATAGTTCCTTTTCAACATCCTATTTAGTGGGATTATTCATCGTAACTGAACCTTCGATCACTCGGTGTATCATGATTTCTCTATGGTCCTCCACCAACTGCTTAATACTGTTCCTGTCCAGCTTGGCATCCATATTTTTCAATACCAGAATTTTGAGTATCTGTATATTGCTCTATAAATGTGCATGAAGTGACTGCAAGATATAATCAAGAGGATTGACCTTACTTCGTCACAATAATTAATTGTCCGCTTCAGTTACTTACAAGGTAAATTATTGCAGATGACAAATTTCTGACAGACTTACTAGCAACTACCTTAAATTCGAATTTATCGCTACTAATTACTATTAACACTCAGTTTAAAAAACCACCTGTTATTTTTTCAGATAATAATTTTATTCTGTTTTTCCTAGCCTCTCTATACACAATTAAAATATTCCAAACATTTGTTAAATCATTAAAGCCAATCATTCCTTAATTTGTGATACAGATCGCTACAGGCAAGGTATTTGCATTAGTATATTGTATCGAGGACAACCACAATATGAGGGAACGACCAATGGCAACCACGACATTACTAAACCGTATGCCTGTTAACTTATCTGAACTGGAACAGGCAAGCTATCGATTTGACGAGAACTTGAATGCTGCTTTCTTCTACATGTCACCCAACCCTAGGCCATGCTTCAATTTAAACTTGTTAAAAGAGCTCAGACTATTTCAACAAACCACTGCACAACAGGTCCGTGCTTCATTACTAAAAAAGGAAGAGCCATCACTTAAATATGCTGTGATGGCATCAAATACGCCGGGCATTTTTAACCTCGGAGGTGATCTGAATCTGTTCCTGGAATACATACGTAATAATGACAGGGATGCCCTACTGGCTTATGCAGTGGCCTGCATTGAAATAGTTCACCAGATGTCGATCAGCATGTCCCTTCCTTTGACAACGATTGCACTAATACAAGGTAGCGCTCAAGGCGGTGGCCTGGAGGCTGCTTTATCCTGTAACGTTATAATTGCTGAAAAAGGGACTCAAATGGGATTCCCTGAAGTCCTGTTCAACCTGTTTCCCGGGATGGGCGCATACAGTTTCCTGCGTCAACGAGTCAATACCTCACTCACAGAACATATTATTCTGAGTGGCAAGATATACAGTGCAGAGGAATTATTTGAATATGGCGTTGTCGACATACTCGCCGAGCCCGGTAACGGTGAACAGGAGTTGCAAGATTACATCAAGCATGCGAATAAAAGATCGAATGCGCATGCACTTATCAGACATACGCGCAGTCTTTACAACCCTATATCCTACAAGGAACTACTGGATATAACCAGCATGTGGGTAGACCGTGCAATGAATATTGGTGAAAGGGAAATAAAAACCATGAGCAGATTAATACGCGCTCAGGACAGAAAAATGTCCGCACTGTCTGAGCAGGAGCAGTGCATGGCCTGATACTAATAGGTTAATTTAACGGCTACCAGTTTTTTTTGCCAGGTCGTCAAGAAACTCCAGCATCTCTGCATGGCTTTTCTCGAACAGGCTGTTCAAGTCTAGCAAATATTGCTGACAGACTGGTTTTTTGTTTTCGTTACGAATACAGTCCATAATCTGTTGACTAACACCTGCTACGGTATCCGCACCAATATTCGCAGCACACCCCTTTAGTGTATGGGTAGCCTCAAGGAGTTCATCAATATTCTGCTGACTCCAGCTAATATTAATTTTCTTGAGTAATTCCCCTCCGTCCTCAAGAAACACCTGTATCATTTTCATAACGAAGTCCGGGTCGCTATCAATGGCCTGTATAAACTCAAGGCGTGCACGTGATACATTGTCACCGGTGGTAGATACATTTATTGATCTACTGAAATCATGATTATCATTCTCTTTTTCAATTGCGTATTGCAATGTCAACTGATCAATAACATGGAGTAGTCGATGTGGCTCTACCGGCTTGGTGAGGTACTTGGCCGCGCCGACTTCTTCACTTTGCGCTTCGGCGTCTTTGGAAATATCTGCCGATAAAATAACAAAAGGCATCTCTGCGCTACGCTGGTGTGTGAAGCGATGTAATTTAATTACCTCAAGGCCACTCTTTCCTGGCATATGCATGTCGGTTATACAAATATCAAAATCATGCTCTTCAAGGTAATCCAGTGCTTTCTCTCCGTCATCAGCTACTGTGACTTTATGCCCTGCTTTTTTGAGTATTGCGCGAATGACCTCCTGGTTAATCACATTATCCTCAACAACAAGAATATCCAACACGTTGCCTTCTGACCGTCTGATATCTTTATTGGTATAAAATGAGAATGGTATTGCCTGATCATCACTCGGTAATTGCGTATACAATACGTGTAGTGCATTAAACAGGATTGATTGTTCGACAGGCAAGGTTATAACAGACGAGTACCCTGACTCCAGCAGGGCTTGCGTAGATGGCTCTGCTTTTCGACGGATCAATATCAGTCCATCTCGTGCAGCTTGCGTATGTTGTGAGAATTCTTTCGCAAACTCTAATGGCGATGCAAGACAATGCTCATCAACCAGAATAATATGATTATGATCGTTGGAGAGAATATCACTTTTGTTTGAAGGGTCCAGAATATCCTGCTGGTATGTAGCACGTAAGCCCCAACCGGCAAACCATTCGTTCAGATTGTTCACCAACTCCAGATCCCGACTGATAACAAGAATTTTTCCTGATAATTTTTTTATATCGTGCGCATAGACCTGTTTCTTGAATGGCAGTGAGAAGGACATACTGGTTCCCTCGCCTAATTTACTCTCAAGCACCAGGTTACCGCCCATTAATTCAACCAGTTGTTTTGATATAGTTGTACCCAGCCCGGTTCCACCATACTCGCGAGTTATCGTATTATCGGCCTGCGTAAACCCATCAAATATTTTTACCTGCGCTTCTTCTGACATACCAATACCGGAGTCACGTATTTCAAAATAAATCGTTGCATTGGATTTATCTTCATGTACACAACGTGCAATAACATCAATACTACCTTCATGCGTAAATTTGATTGCATTTCCAACCAGGTTAATCATAACCTGCCGTAAATGCACATCATCCCCAAGCAACATGTACGGTGTGTGCGGGTCAATATGCGTCTTCAAGCTGACACCTTTCTGGTCTGACTGTGGCTTTAACATGGTAATCGTACTGTTTAACAGAGCATGCAGATCAAAATTAACCTCCTGTAAAACAAGTTTTCCGGATTCAATTTTGGAAATATCCAGGATATCGTCTATGAGTACTAAAAGATTTCTGGCAGATGTACGTATTGTTTTCGCAAAATGGTTTTGTTCTTTATCGAGAGGCGTATCCAGCAGCAGGTCTATCATGCCGATCACGCCATTCATCGGGGTACGTATTTCATGACTCATATTCGCCAGAAACTGACTCTTGGCTTTATTGGCAAACTCTGCTTCAGCCTTTGCACGTGTTAATTTGCCAAGCAATGCGGCAATATAAAGCGGCATCAGGATCAGCCCCATCAACAAGCCATAACCTACCGTTTGATTACTTAACCAGTATTCATTGTTATTAAGCACGAAGAAAAAACCAATCAGTGAATGCAGCATGGCGATATACAAATACTGTTGACC
>Ga0316207_10000589_pt1 | contig 55115 bp, 54 predicted proteins | sample 6weekpyrite_MG_FD_204943 | JGI IMG/M metagenome (GOLD analysis project Ga0316207, IMG submission 204943) | Microbial mat bacterial communities from mineral coupon in-situ incubated in ocean water Damariscotta River, Maine, United States -... | ecosystem: Environmental > Aquatic > Marine >...
CTGGTAATGCCGATACTGGCTACATCGGCAAATGCAAGTAATCTAACCCAACGCAAGGATGTTCAGGGCTTCATCAAGACCATGCAAGACAAGCATGGTTTTTCCGGTGAATCACTCAACAAGTGGTTCACCCAGACCCGGATCCAGCCTTCTATCATCAAGGCCATCTCTCGACCGGCGGAGAAGAAGCCCTGGCACGTATACAGGAAGATTTTCCTGACCGAATCACGCATTGATGGCGGCGTCGATTTCTGGAACCAGCATGCCGCCCTGCTCAAACAGGCACATGAACAATATGGCGTTGATCCCGAGATCATCGTCGGGATTATTGGTGTGGAAACACGTTATGGTCGACATAAAGGTACCTACCGTGTCATCGATGCACTGGCCACACTCGGTTTTGATTACCCGCCGCGCAGCAAGTTTTTCCGCAGTGAACTAGAACACTACCTGCTCATGACCCGCGAGGAAAAGGTCGACCCGATGTCACTGAAAGGCTCCTATGCCGGTGCGATGGGCCAGCCGCAGTTTATCTCCAGCAGCTACCGCAGTTACGCTATCGATTTTGACAAGGATGGCAAACGCGATATCTGGAACAACCCGGCCGATGCGATTGGCAGTGTCGCCAATTACCTGGCCCGGCATGGCTGGCAGCGTGGCAAGCCTATCACCCTCAAGGTCGAAGCCAGTGCTAAGACAAGCCCGTCACTGCTGAAGGAAAAGGCCCTGAAACCCTCACATACGATAGCCAGCCTGAAACAAAAAGGCCTCAACCGTATTGACCCGGGGCTTGATGCCAATGCCAAGGCAGCGATGATCAACCTCGAGGGCGATAATGCCGCCGAGCACTGGCTTGGTCTGGATAACTTTTATGCCATAACGCGCTATAATCATAGTGCACTGTATGCAATGGCTGTTTATCAACTTGCGCAGGAGATACGCCAACGCCGGGAAACCCCGGTGGCCAAAAAGGATGCCTGACCGATACACAGACAAGCTGTCCGCCGGTCTTATGACCGTCATGCTCGGCCTGCTCTCTGGCTGTGGCAGTACCTCGATCATCTTCAAGGAACAGGACGGTGCCCCCTATTTTGATAAAGATGTCTCCGATGTACCGAATGCCGTACCCCGGCATGAGCCTCGCAGCCGCTACGGTAACCCCGATTCCTATGTCGTACTCGGCAAACGTTACTATGTGATGGATAGCAGTGAGGGCTTTACCCAGCGCGGTATCGCCTCCTGGTACGGCACCAAGTTTCATGGCCGACGTACCTCAAGCGGCGAGCCCTACGATATGTACGCAATGACGGCGGCGCATAAATCCCTGCCTCTACCGACGTATGTCGAGGTCAGGAACCTGCAAAACAACCGTCGTGTCATCGTCAAGGTGAACGACCGTGGCCCATTCCATGAAGGCCGCATCATTGACCTGTCTTACACGGCCGCGACAAAACTCGGTATCCGCAGCAAGGGCACCGGCCAAGTCGAAATCAGGGTCATCAATCCTTCTCGACCACTCCCTGATCCTGTGCGCAGCGCCGAAACAGAAGCCGTTACCGTCACGGCTGCATCAGTTGCCAGTACTAACCCCGACGTATACCTGCAAATCGGTGCCTTTATCAGCCAGGGAAATGCGCAACGCCTGAAAAATCGCCTGCATGAAGCTGCATTCCCACGCGCCCTGGTCACGACCCAGCATAATGAAGGTAACACCGTGTACCGGGTCCGTATCGGCCCGCTTGCCAGTGCCTCCGAGGCAGATCAACTCCTCGATCAGTTGTCCGCACTCGGGCTCGGTGAGGCCCGAATTGTCACCGACTGATTTGTGAATCCCGTATTAGCCACACCTGCCATGAGTCGTTACAATGGCGATTCGTTAGCTACTTAAAAAGAACACACTATGACTGCATTTTCCGGTCTTCCGAGACTGTTCATTGCCGCACTCAGCCTGCTATGGTTAACCACAGCGACGGCAGCAATTCCGGCCAGCCCCAAACTCGCTGCAAAAGGCTACGTGCTCCAGGATTTCCACAGTGGCCAGGTCATCGCAGAACAACAGGGTGATCAACGCATGGAACCGGCCAGCCTGACCAAGATGATGTCGACCTATGTCATCAGTCAGGAGCTCAAGTCCGGCAATATCAGCCTCACCGACCAGGTCACGATCAGCAAGAAGGCCTGGCGCATGCCAGGCTCACGCATGTTTGTCGAAGTCGGCAAACAGGTGGATGTCGAGAGCCTGTTAAAAGGCATTATCATCCAGTCCGGAAATGATGCGACCGTCGCCATGGCAGAACATGTTGCCGGCACTGAAGATGCCTTTGCCTCGCTGATGAACAGCTATGCAAGTAAACTCGGTTTGACCGGTACTCATTTCGTCAACAGCACCGGCTTGCCCGATCCTGATCACTACACTACGCCACGCGACATGGCGTTACTGGCAAGCGCACTGATTCGTGATTTCCCGGATCACTACAAGTGGTATGCAATCAAGAAATTCACGTTCAACAACATTACCCAGTACAACCGCAACAAGCTGTTATGGCGTGATAAACATGTCGACGGTGTAAAAACCGGGCATACCGAATCGGCCGGTTACTGCCTGGTTGCCTCTGCCCTGCGTGACGACATGCGTTTAATCTCGGTCGTGCTCGGCACCAAGGATGAGAGCGCACGCGTGCAGGAATCACAGAAGTTGCTCAACTATGGTTTCCGTTTTTTCCGCGGGCATAAACTCTACGATGCCGGCAAGGCGCTCAGTACGGCTGAACTCTGGAAAGGCGAGGCAGATTCGGTTGAACTCGGCCTGCTCGAAGACCTGTATGTCACAATTCCGCGTGGACAGTACAAACAACTCAAACCGAGTATCAGTTTTGATGCAGTGATCGAAGCCCCTATCAGTAAACACGCCGTACTCGGCAAGTTGGAAGTGACCCTGAATGACAAGATCGTTGTGGAACAGCCACTGGTTGCGCTTCAGGAAGTGCCGGAAGGCAGTTGGTGGAAACGCCTCATTGACTGGTTCATCCTGCTTGTTACAGGCTGGTTCAAGTAGTGTCGACCGTTTACCTGAATGGCAGCTACCTGCCGGAAGACGAGGCCTGTGTGCCAGTACTGGATCGCGGCTTCATCTTTGGCGATGGTGTCTACGAAGTCATCCCTGCCTATGGGGGGCATCTGTTCAGACTCGCCCAGCACCTGCAACGCCTCGATAACAGCCTGGCCGGTATCCGTCTAGCTAACCCGATGAACCATGATGAGTGGGCCACTGTACTAAGAGAAATTGTGCACCTAAACTGCGATGATCAGCAGGACCTGTCGGTCTACCTGCAGGTCACACGTGGTGTGGCAAAGCGCGACCATGCCTTTCCGGATCAAGTCCAGCAGACCGTATTCGTCATGGCCACCCCGATGGGCGCAGTTCCTGAAGTACAACTGGAAAATGGCATTGCTGCGATCACCCACGAGGATATTCGCTGGCGCTATTGTCACATCAAATCAATTGCCTTGCTGCCAAACACCCTGATGCGCCAGGTTGCACGTGAATCTGGTGCCGCCGAAGCCATCCTCTATCGGGATGGCCAGGTGACCGAAGGAGCGGCAAGCAATGTCTTCATTGTTGAAAATGGCAAGCTACTCACACCGCAAAAAGATGAATGCCTGCTACCCGGCATTACACGTGACCTCATTCTTGAGATTGCACTCGATGCAGGTCTTAATTGCAGTGAAACGGATATCGGTGTCGAACAACTCATCAACGCCGATGAGATCTGGATTACCAGTTCAACGAAAGAAATTCTCCCTGTCACACAGCTGGATGGCAAACCTGTTGGCAACGGCAAGCCCGGACCTGCCTGGCGTGACATGCTGGATCGATACCAGCAACATAAAAACAAACTACGCGAAGGTCTTGCTCACTAACAACCTGTTTGGTTTATATTCAGTGTTTCTGCTAGTGATTTTGCTCGAGCCAGAGTTCAAGTTCATTCGCAGGTAACGGTTTACTCATGTAAAATCCCTGGGCGTGGTCACAACCAAAACTTCTCAGGATATTCCACACAAGTTCTGATTCGATCCCCTCTGCGACAACATTCAGGCCAAGGTTATGCGCAAGCTCGATAGTGGAGCGAACAATTGTTTCATTGTTCCTGTCAGTGTCCATATCAAACACGAATGACTTGTCGATCTTGAGTTCATCAACCGGCAACTTGCTCAGGTAGTACAGTGACGAGAATCCGGTCCCGTAATCATCGACCGTCAGCCTGATCCCCATCTCGTCGAGTTCGTTAAGGATATCGATGGCGCGGATTGGGTTTTCCATCATCGCGTTCTCGGTAATTTCGAGTGTCAGAAGCTGGCAGGGGAATTCATACCGGTGTAGAACCTGCCTGACTTTGTCGACAAAACTTTCATCACGCAAGTTATGCGCAGAAATATTCACCGAGATTTCAAGATTTATACCACTACTCTGCCAGGCGATTATTTGTTTCAGGGCAGTCTCAATCACCCAATACGTTAATGTAGAAATCGTGCCCGTATGTTCTGCCAAATCGACGATCTGTTCTGGTGGAACGAATCCGTGTTCAGGATGATTCCAGCGCAACAGCGCCTCGACGCCAAGAACATCTTTACTCTTCACATCCAGTTTGGGTTGGTAAAACAGTTCAAGTTTGTCCTGCTGCAGGGCCTCGCGCAATTCAGTAATCATGGCAAAACGCTGAATACTGTATTGATCATTTTCCGGATCATAGATCGAATAACCCGTTCTGTCCTGCTTGGCCTGGTACATGGCAACATCGGCATGACGCAACAGGCTCTGGGCATCTTCACCATGCTCCGGATACATGGCGATGCCGATACTGGCCGATGCGGCGAGCTTCAGCTCGTTCATTTCGTAGGGCGTCTGTGAACTTTCATGTAACTTATTTGCAACCAGTTCTGCCTGTGAAGGATTAACGTCAGGCAACAATACCGCAAACTCATCTCCGCCCATCCGGGCAACCGTGTCTACTTCACGCAACGACGAGTTTAAACGCTTGCCAACATCCACCAGCAACTGATCACCGACCTGATGACCAAGTGTATCGTTCACTTCCTTGAAACGATCCAGATCGATAATCAACAGAGCAAGTTGCGTCCCATCACGGCGTGCAATACTGATGTCGTGATTTATGTTTTCATACAACAGGGTTCGGTTCGGTAACGAAGTAAGACTGTCATGCAAGGCACGGTATTCAAGCTCAGACTGACGCATGTGTATCTGTCGGCTCATTTCACCGAAGGCCTGGGTCAAGTCACGGGTTTCTGTTGATCTGGAAACGGGTATTTCAAGATTAGGTTTCCCCAGGGCCTGCGCCTTCAGCGCACGTGCAATCACAGCAATCGGCGCGAACACGAGACGTTCAGCTGACATAACAACGGACAAGATGAATGCAATTCCCACCCCGGCAATCAGCCATAATACGAGTGTTTGCTGGGATGCGACATTCTCAATCGTTTCAATGTCCTGTTCAGCGGCCTGTACAATCCTGTCATTGACAGTGCGTAGAAGACTACTAGCCTGCTGGATCGACGGCACGATGTTCTCTTTCATGAGTTTCGCATCAATGCGCCACTCGCTGGTATGGTGAATAAACTTGACCTTCTGAAAGCCATCAAACCAGTTTTCAGTCGCCTCGAGCATGTCGACATAGGCGTCACCCGTCTCAAATCCAACTATCTCATCATCAACGAGCTGCTGGATTCGCGCCATTTCAACCCGGTACTCTTTGTACATGGTCTCGATGCCTCTTTCCTGGATCGGCAAAGCAGCCTCGTTAAATGATCCAACCCGGTTGGCGAGATACAGCCGGAAATTTGACAGCACTTGCGTCCACAGATGACGCACCGTAATAAACTGTTCAAGCACATCCGGGCGCCCTTCCGGCTTCTCATCCCCCTTCAGTGCGTTGATTGCCAGAGCAATGGCATTATTTGCCCGGTTCCGGTTTGGTTGCATGACTTCGCCGCCAACAGCCATTGATGGATACTGGCGTGAGGAATCAAGCCTCGTTTCAATAAGTTCAGTTGCATCTGAATCAAGCTTTTTCAGTGTCGCAATAAGCTGCCTGATGTCTTCAGCGCGGATTTCTTCATTCGTCGGTGCTGCTTCAAGCAATTGGTTGGTATAGAACAAGGCTTCCTTAATTGAGATAAAAATATTATCCCGGTATTCAATCTGTGAAGGCTCGAGCAGGAAACTATCGATTGACTTGTACGCATCCAGTAACAATGCGCGAATGATATGTGTCGACTCAAGCAAGTTGTTGCGTTCAATGAGGTTGTTTTCAATCGCGAGGCGCGTGTTGGACTGGTTCTGGTAACCAAACCAGGCACCGGCGATAATAAAAAACACGAGGATCGATGCAAGCAGTTTGAAACGGCTACGCAGGCTAACCAGCTTTTCAGATCCCGACTGCTTGAACATATTCAATTACCAACACAAATACACCCCCACCAGAATGGGCATACAACGGACATTCTAGTGTAATTCATGTAATGTCTATTAAAGTATTTTTGTACGAATATTCTTACGTGAAAAAACACCTCATGCGGCGCAGGTAACCAGGATTTCTAATATGTTGAATTAATAGATATTTTCAACAACACTCTGTATCACAGCAGGCATTCGGTTCAGGCTTGACCGCCTCAATCGATGCAGAAACAACATAATCCGTGACGTTATGATCGGGTGCCCAGTCGCGGATGAATTCTTTTGACTCGTCCTTTGGTTCGATGTGGACATCATCAAAACCGGCCGCCTTGATCATGTCGACAAGTTCTTCAATGAGGGAGGCATTCCCCATGCAGCCTGCGATCAACATCGGGTCATTACGCATCTGTTCAGGTAATTCGACCGTTGCCACCACATCGGAAATAGCCAGGCGTCCACCCGGCTTTAAAATACGGAAGGTCTCGCGGAAAACCTGCGGCTTGTTCGGTGACAGGTTTATCACGCAGTTGGAAATTATGACATCGGCTGTATCATCTGCCACCGGCAGGTGTTCAATCTCGCCGAGCCGGAACTCAACCTGGCTGAACTTGCCCTTCTCGGCATTTGTACGTGCCTTACTCAACATGTCCGGTGTCATATCAATACCAATAACGTGTCCCGTGTCACCGACTTCCTGTGCGGCCAGGAAACAGTCAAACCCTCCACCTGCACCAAGGTCAACCACGACTTCGCCTTCTTTGAGCGACGCTATCGCACGCGGGTTACCACAGCCCAGACCCATGTCCGCGCCTTCGGGCACAGCGGCAAGATCTGCTTCGCTGTAGCCAAGCCGGGTCGAAATAAGTGTATTGATTGCAGCATCATCGGAGACACCACAACAGCTGCTTTCAATACCGCAGGCATCGCCGTTGTTATTGGCATTGGCAACACCTGCATAGGCATCGCGTACCTGCTGGCGGTGCTCATCATCGCTTTGCTGCGTGTCGCAATCTGAACCGGGTGAACAACAAGATTTAGTCATAACCACTACCTCGAACTAATTTGAATCTAATTGCCGGCACCTAAAAATGGCACCAGCGAAACATAGAGAATAAATAAAATAATCATTACGTAGAGAATAAAACGCAAAGGGTCTCGCAGCAGCCTTGTCATAAAGGTGTCAAGTTCGCCGGCCTCCTGCCTGGTCTGGTAGGCCTGGCGTGATTGGCTTGCATGCTCGAGCTGGTAGGCATCAATCAGCTCACGGGCACGGGGCTTGTCTTCATTATCAGTCAGCCAGATACCCGCGACCGAGAAACCCCACTTTCCCGCCGATGTTTCATAATAATTGATGTGATTGTCATTGAGCAGGCCGCGTACGGCATCGGCCTCTTCATCCGGAACATCATTGAGTCGAAACACGAGTATCGCCATAACAGTATCTAAATGACCTCAACCATCTCGCCGTTGAACTCAACCTGCTGGCCCTTGCGGATCTTGCAGCGCTTACGGGTTTCTGTTTCACCATCGACTAATACCAGGCCTTCGGCAATCAATAGCTTTGCCTGACCACCACTGTTACACAGGCCAGCGATCTTGAGCAGGTTATTCAGCTCGATATAGTCGTGGCCTTCCAGGTCAAATTGCTGCATGGTTGTAGTGGTACCTTGGCCCGGGAACAGCTACGAGGCCTGTCCACTGTCCTTGAAGAAACGCATGTACACAAATGTGGGTATACCATAGAAAACAACCGCGAAAATAAATGCATGCGATACATAGGACTCCCACAACAATGCCCCGAAAATTATCACGCCAACCATTAACCAGATCAGGATCATGACCGCCTTGGGAATATCTTCCGGCATTGTATTTACTCCTTGTTAGTAGAGGTAGGTGTGCATTCTAACACCATATTACAGCGAAAAAACGGCCTTTACTGACCTGACTCAATGCTGACAAACAGGAAATTCCAGCCAGAATGTACACCCCTGACCGACGGTACTGTCTACTCCCATCTTGCCCCCCATTAGCTCAACAAGGTGTCGCGTAACAGGCAGGCCTATCCCTGTTCCTTCGATATTCGTACCGGCATCAAGGCGTTCAAAATGTTTGAAAATCCGTTCCTTATCCACTTCAGAAATTCCAGGGCCGGTATCGCGCACCAGTAACCTGACGCGATCCGGCTCGACCGTTTTCACTTCCATGTAAACCTGGCCCTGTTCATGGTTGTACTTGACGGCATTGGCGAGGATATTCAAAAGGGCCTGCTTTAACCTGAACCTGTCAACGAAGATATTGGGAGCATCATCTGTCACCAGGTTTTCAATCGTTATGTCTCTCTCACGGGCGAGGGGCAGGATCATTGCCATACCTTCTCCGGCTACCGTAGACAGCGAAACCTTTTCAAGCTCAATATCCAGCTTACCTGACTCGATTTGCGCCAGGTCGAGAAGCCCGTTGATAAGGGTTAACAAGTGATTACCTGCTGACTCAATCTCGGCCATATTTTGCTCTTGTGTCTCGGTCATCGGGTCACTGCTTTCAAGCTGCATAAGCTGAGAGAAGCCCAGGATCGCATTCATTGGCGTACGCAACTCATGGCTCATCCGTGAAAGAAAATCGGATTTTGCCAGGTTAGCCTGTTCGGCCAGTTCTTTAGCTGCTGTCAGCTCAGCAGTACGTTGTTGTACCAGTCCTTCCAGTTCATGCTGCTTGATCACGGTAGCCTGCTCAGCACGTTTACGCTCGGTAATATCCTTGATAACGGCTACCCGTGAATCAATTTGATTGTCATTACCCTTCACATCATGAAGGCTGACTTCAACCGGTTTACGCTGCCCGGTTTGGTTTGTGCATACGGCCTCAATATAACGCCCATCCCATTTATCCCAGTCTACTCCTTCAAGGTTCAACACTGACTTAAGCGTCGAGCCACGCACTGCTGAACTGAGCAATCCGGTTAACTGACTTGCCGCATCATTCATACTGATAACGCCACCACGTGAATCACAGCTGATTACACCATCGGTGATCGAATGCAGCACCGTTTCCGCCTGTACCTTTTGCCGCAATAGACGTTGTTCTGAATTGACGGTATGCCTGACAACAAAACGGCTGATACTGACTATTGTCAGCAATATCACCAGTGACATACTGAGGAGGATATAAAATGAACCGCGAAATTCCTCACCGGCGGCCCTGACCTCGTCGCTGGTGACCTGACGTTGCAATGCCTGGAGTTGGCTGAACACCTCGTAGGTGTTCCTTTGCAGTGGCACACTGGTGTTAACCTGCAAGTCGATGCCTTGCTTGATGCGATCTTCCTGGATGAAATCAATAGTTTTTTTCTGGCTATTGCCTATCGCCTGGCTCATGGGACGCGCCTTGTCGAGCAGGGCGCGCTCTTCTTCATTCAAACTCAGCTCATTGAGGGCATTTCGTGCCACGATGAAATCGGTACCCAGGGCATTGAAACGATCAAACTCCTCTTCCCGGTCAAACGGGTCATCCATTAACAGCATCTGACTCAAAGAAAGGGTACGAAAACGGCCGGCGACCCGCATGTCACTGATGAGGTCATTCTTGCGAATATTTTGTGAAACAACTTCTTCAACACGTTGCATACCTGAAAATAGCAGGTAGCCTGCAGCAGTGGTCAGACCTATGATCAGGGCGAGCACAACGCTGAAGGCAATATTCAGGGTAGAACGGGTTTTACTGTCAAGCATCTTTCTATTCTTCGGATTGTGTTATGCATCCGTGCAGAAACTTTTATCCAGACCACTACAATACTGAATGGTCTGGCATCATGCTATAACCATATATTTCACATGTAAATAGTAAGGTCTTTAGACTGACTTTAAATCTCGCCGATTAATCCCCATTTACTGCGTATTAGCAGATAAAATACCGATCATGAACGATTCAAGCAAAGACACATTATTTGAATTCCCCTGTGAATTTCCACTCAAGGTGATGGGGCACAACATCGACGAGTTCGAGGGCATCGTACTCGAGATCGTGAATCGACATGTTGATTCTCTTAAGGAAGGTGCCGTGAAAAGCCGTGGCAGCAGTTCTGGCAAATTCGTCTCTATCACGATTACCTTCGAGGCACAGAGCAAGCAACAACTTGATGAGCTGTACCGTGAACTGCATGCTCACGAACATGTACTGATGCTTCTCTAGTCATATGCCTTCCCAGGAGACCATTATCGTCCGTGATCTCGGTCGGCAGGATTACCTGCCGGTTTTTGAGGCCATGCTCGGTTTCACCGAGCAACGCGGTGTCGGGACTGCTGACGAATTATGGATCGTAGAACATCTCCCCGTTTTTACCCAGGGACGTAACAGTAAACCGGAACACCTGCTCAACCCCGGTGATATCCCGGTTATCGATATCGACCGTGGCGGCCAGGTCACCTACCACGGCCCCGGACAGCTGGTCATTTATGTATTGATTGACCTGCCAAGAGCCAGTCGCGGTGTCCGCGATCTCGTATCCGCGATGGAGAATGCGGTCATCAAACTGCTAGGAGACTATGGTATCGAAGCCAATGCACGTGCCGATGCACCCGGCGTCTATGTTGACCAATCAAAAATTGCCGCACTCGGCCTGCGCGTCAAACGTGGTCGCAGCTACCATGGCCTGAGTCTGAATGTTGATATGGATCTGGAACCCTTCCAGCGTATTAACCCCTGCGGCTATCCGGGTATGACCGTGACCCAGCTACGAACACTCGGTATTAACGAAACCCTGCCAACAATCAGTGAACAACTCTCTGCCCTGCTCGCAAGCGAACTGGGGTACAATGCGCGCGTCTATGAATCCGCCGGACCCGCTATCGGTCAGGCCAGTAATAACAGTTGAGATCACGATGAGCGACCAGCCAACACGTAAACCCCGTAACCCGCTCAAGGGCGAATCGAAGGTCAGCCGGATCCCGATCAAGATCGAACCGACTGTCACGCCGTTACGTAAACCGAAATGGATCCGTGGCCGTTCTCACAATGCACCCGAGGTCGAGCGCCTCAAAAAACTCCTGCGCGACCAGCAATTGCATACCGTCTGCGAAGAAGCGGCCTGCCCGAACCTCGGTGAGTGTTTCGCACACGGCACAGCCACCTTTATGATCATGGGCGATATCTGCACACGACGCTGCCCGTTCTGCGATGTCGCTCATGGCAAACCCAAACCCCTCGACGTCGATGAACCCGTCAAACTGGGTGAGACCATCTCTAACATGAGCCTGCGTTACGTCGTTGTCACCTCGGTCGACCGCGATGACCTGCGTGATGGTGGTGCCGGGCACTTCGTTGCCTGCATTGAACAAATCCGCGAACAGTCGCCGACCACGAAAATCGAGATCCTCGTGCCTGATTTCCGTGGCCGCATGGATGTCGCACTGGCCCTGCTCGAACAGTCACCGCCAGATGTCTTCAACCATAATCTCGAGACCGTGCCACGCCTCTACAAGCAGGCACGCCCTGGCTCGGACTACGCCTGGTCTCTGCAACTTCTACAACGCTTTAAACAGGCCTACCCCGAGGTGCCAACCAAGTCCGGCATCATGCTCGGCCTCGGTGAAGAACTCGACGAGGTTGAACAGGTCATGCGCGATCTGCGGGCCCATGATGTCAATATGCTCACCCTCGGCCAGTACTTGCAGCCCAGCAAGTACCACCTGCCGGTCTCGCGTTACGTCACGCCAGAGGAGTTCGACCAGCTCGGTGAACTGGCCCGCGAACTGGGCTTCGACAATGTCGCCAGTGGCCCGATGGTACGCTCTTCCTACCATGCCGACCTGCAGGCATCCGGTAAAGACGTCTCCTGATCCCCTGACAGGCGTGCAGACAGGCGGTTTTCTGCTATGCTTGATCGTCCATGCCATATTGAAAGAAGAACGAGGGGACGACCATGGCGGACAAAACAGCCCATAAAGCCACCGATACCGTGCAATGCCTGATTGGCAATGGCATTGAGTTTCGTGGCGATCTGGCCTTTCACAGCGGCCTGCACGTCGATGGCCACGTGATTGGAAATATCCAGAGCCAACCCGGTGTACCTGCGCGCCTGACCCTGAGCCGGGAAGGCGTCATCGACGGCAATGTCATCACCAGTGATGCCGAGATCAATGGCACCATCAACGGTGATGTGCACGCCTCGGGCAGTGTCATCATGCACCCGAATTCACATGTCAGTGGCAATGTCTATTACGAAGCCATTGAAATCCGCCGCGGTGCCTGCATCAACGGCAAGCTCATCGCCACGCATGAAAGTGATGAAGGGAAATCGTCCAACCTGATCGACAAATTCACACGCAAGAGTGCGTGAAAAACATACAAGCTTCATCCCGTCATTCCGGCGAAAGCCGGAATCTATTTGTAACCATTAGAACTGGATACCGGGTTAGCATGCCCCTTGGGTACAAGCCCGGTATGACGGATTGCTTTTTTTCAGATTTCTGAACAGCAAGTTAAGAAATGCATTTCGCTAACAAAATATCTTTGACAAGATTTACAGGATGAACATGATTGTCATGTCACCGTTTACAAACATCCTGTTAATCTTGTGAATCCTGTCAAAAAGAATAAACAACGAATCACACCGACTACTTGGGTAGAAGCATCCGCTCCATCAGATAACACAGGCAGTCTTGCCTGATGACTCGCTCATCGAGCGTCAGCATTGATGGCATCACCGGCTGGGTAGTACGAATCTCATCATCACTGATCACAAAGTAATCCTGCCAGCGATCATTACCGTCATCATCAATGACGTTAAAGCGCACGCTGTCTGCATTCGCTTGCAGTTCGTCGAGCATCGCCAGTGCCGTACCGGCCGGTAACTCACGAAAGTTCATATGATCCAGATCATCAATAAAACACACTGCCTGTTCACTGTCCGGATCAAAACTGAACCCCACTTCATCCGGCACCTTGACGATAGCCACCGTGTGGAACAGGTCGATATCATGTTCCGGTACCGGTCTGTCCGGTAACTCACTCATATGCATAATCGTATCGAGGAACTCGGCCGCATGCTCAACACCATAACGTTGTCCTGGCTGTCCGCATTCGACCGTAACCGCCGGGCATAACTCGGCAAAGGCACTGGTCTGCACACCTTTCGGGCGAATGAAATACACGACCGTGCGCGAGAACTGCGTTGCCAGCCACAGGAATGCATGCTCATGACGGTTGACACAGCCATAGTGGGGGTTCAGACCGGTGTTGTTATGAATATCGATACTCGCATAGACACCGCGGTCAGCCATGATGGCGACGACTTCACTGGCCATGCGGTGTTCATCCGTGACGATGCCATCATCCGGTTCACACCATATGCGGTTGTAATCAGGCTGACCATCGAGGCGCCGCAAGCCGTGCTGTGCCGCACTGACGTTGCCAATAAACAATGACAGGGCGCGTGGCAATTGCTCGCTCTGATAACGATTCAAGAGCTGTCGTACGGCCTGCCAGCCAACCGGTTCGTTACCATGTAACAACACCGAAACGAACAACGGCATTTCATGGCGGCCCGGCAAGTGGATCAGTGTTGGGCCATCCAAATACTTGTGCAGATCCTGCGCCTCGCAATCAAGCAGGCCATCCGGCAGTTCATTGAGGATATCCAATAATTCTGTCATGACAGGTGCCACTCATGTACAGGTTTGCCGCTTTCCTGCCAGTATAAATATTCGCGCGTCATTGCTTGTAAATCACCATTCAGTTGTTGGGCACGTTGTTGTTGCCAGGCGCTACCAGTCTGACCGATTACGACGCGTGCCTGGATAATGCCGAGATAATGATCGATTTCTGACCGATCTACATCCATACTCAGCAGGCCATCCCGCGCCATAGGCAGAAGTTCATCCAGTAATAAATTTTGTGCCGACACAGTCTTGCCGCACCATTTCAGGTTTGCCTGCAGACCATGCTTTGCAGTGGCATAAAAGTTATCACGCGCCACCGCGAAATCAATCTGCGACTCCAGTGGTGTTTCTAAACTGACCATCGCCTGCATCAAGCCGAAGAACATCGCCGAATTGGCAATCGCATCCGTCAGTGTCGGGCCTGAAGGTACGACGCGTTGTTCAATTCGAAGATGCGGTGTGTCGTCTGCATCAAAACCAATCAGGGGTCGAACCCAGCGCCAGATCGTGCCGTTATGCATACGCAGGTGCGGCAGGCGCTCCGCACCGTCAGCACAACTCTCAACCCCGACTAACGGCAATAACACGGGGAAGTGCTCAAGGTTTTCTGCATAACATTCATGCAGTGAGTTATACACGTAACCACTACCAAACCCGACCCGTTTCATCGGACCAAATGCGGCACCGCCGAGGCCACCCAGTTCGACGGCCTGTTCAAACAAGGGGATACGTGTCTCTTCCCACAGCCATTTTCCGAACAGGAATGGAGAGTTCGTTGATGCCGCCAGCAGTGGTGCTGCAGCCACCAATGCCGCATTGTAATAACGTGCACCAAGACTGCCCGGGATCTGCATATGGATCTGGAATGATGTCGCTGCCGCCTCCAGCATGACATCATGATGGATACTGTCGAGGTGCTCATGACCATTGATATTCAGGTGCAGGGGTTTGCCCTGGCGCATGCGCAATACCTGTTCATTAAGCGCCTCATAGCGCAACATCTTCGACATATTGGCCGGACACAGATCACTGTCCTGCAGTGTTGGCAAAGTGCCAATCATCATGATGTCACTGTCAAGTTGCCGTGCTGCATCACGACATTTTTGCCAGGTACCCTGCAACTCTCTCTGCAGAGCACTCAGGGCATCACCCTGCATCTGCTGAGGTGTACCGTTTAACTCGACGTTAAAACGCGACAGTTCAGCGACAACGAGTGGGTTATTAAGGTGTTCGAGGTACTGTTCGTTAATCGCCGCAGGTTGTGCATCGCGATCCACGAGCCAGGCCTCGAGTTCAAAACCGCCACTCGGTGGTTGCTCGGAAAATGTGCCCTGCTCAAACCATTGCTTCAGTACTGCCGTCTGTTCACGTAACTGTTGTTCGAATTCCTCAAAATCCTGCGAGGTAAAGGATTCACGGATTATCTCTTCACCCATGCAGTGTCTCCCCAAGCATGTGCTCCAGTTCCTCAAGTCGTTGTGGTGTACCGACATCCGACCAGTGGCCCCGGTGATGTTCACCACTGACCTGCCCCTTTTGCATGGCGCCGCGCAACAGGGGGGCAAGCGGGAAGATCGTTTCCGCTATGTCCGCAAATAAACCGGGTGAGTAGACGGCGATGCCGCTGAAAGTCAGGCGTTGCCCATCTCCATCGCTGACCTTATCCGCGTCCAATACGAAGTCGCCTTCTGGATGATGTGGCGGGTTATCGACAAGTACGAGATGAGCAAGACCCTCAATCTGTGTCGGCAATGCAGCGTAATCAAAGTCTGTCCAGATATCCGCATTGGTGACAATGAACGGTGCCTCACCAAGCAAAGGCAGGGCCTTAAAAATCCCACCACCGGTTTCCAGTGCCTGACCACCCTCGCAAGAATAAGTAATATCTACTCCATAGCGACTGCCGTTACCGAGTTGGTTCTCGATCTGTTCACCGAGCCAGGCATGGTTGATGACGATATCGGTGATGCCTGCGGCCTTTAATGCCAGCAGGTGGTATTCAATCAGGGACTGGCCACCTGCACGTAACAGGGGCTTAGGTGTTGTATCAGTGAGGGGGCGCATACGTTCGCCGCGCCCGGCTGCAAGGATCATTGCTTTCATACTGACATTATCACCCTTGCTAACACGGCATACAATCGCTGAGTAGTCAGACGGTGTGGCTGATAAATTCCTCGTACTTGCCACTCTTGCTACGTGGAATTTCATTCACATACGTAAAACGTATCTGGAACGTGTAGCCAAGCGATTTCTGTATCACAGCTATGAGCTGCTGTTCCTGTGCTTCGGAGACTTCCCCGTTCACAACCAGTTTCATTTCGATTTGCTCAGAACTGTGCTGAATCGCCTGGAACTGTCGAACATCAATGATATCTTCAATCTGCTTGTAACCGAGTACCGGCCAGAACTGTTCACCCGACGGCAGCACGATCATATTCCTGAAGCGCCCCAAAATCTTGTTAATCACCGGCAGGCCGCGACCGCACGGGCACGGCGCGCCGACCTCGGCATAGTCGCCGACCTCGTAACGAACCAGCGGGGTAGCAAAGTTATGCAACGTGGTAATCACCACCCTGCCCACCTCACCGGGTTTACATTCCTGGCCCTTATCATTGAGGATTTCCAGCAGGACATTCTCTGCCTGCACATGGTAGTGCTCATGCTGCGGGCACTGTAGAGCAAGGTAACCCGCCTCCTGGATGGAATACATATCCTGCAGTTCAACATCCCATGCCTTACGTACCGTGTCACGTAGATTCGGCCCAAGTGCCTCACTCAATGTGCTCACACCACGCAGTTTCGACAGCGTCATGCCATGTTCAATGAAATATGTCACCAGAGCCTGCAGGTTGGATGGGAAGGTCAACAGGTATTCGGGATCATGTTTACACAACCATGTGACCTGCTCCTCAATGGTGCTTGCAAGGCTGAGTATCTCGCAGGGACCGGTGTCATAAACCTGGCCAGTGGCAGGCCCCCATACCTGCGTAGAGACACCATCGGGTGCCGGTGCCTTATCATCTGCATAATAGCGAATCACCGCCAACCGCTTTGACAGATCCCGATCATGCCAGAGCTGCTCACGTAGTGTAAACGCCTGCCAAAAGTGCCGGGTAAGCCCGGTGCCCATGACATTAATCGGGCGACCAGTTGAACCTGACGTCCATATTGTAAATGTCTTGCCATGTTGTTCGGGTATCGAATCACTGACCAACGCATCACCGGCTTGCTGGATTTCCTCGCGTTTCAGGATGGGGAGCTGTGACCACGCTTCTCTTAATGAACACTTCCCTGGTAAAAACCCTGCTGATTTGAAACTATCCTGATAGTAGGGAACCGTTTGGTATGCATGGTCGATCACGTGTTCGAGTTGCCTGAATTGCTGTGTTTGTATTTCTTCAGGCTTCCACCATTGCGACTGCTCAAGTTGGTACTGCATCGCGAGCAAGGCCGATCCCTGTTGAGCAGGTATGGCTGGCCAATGAACAGTATTGATGGCTGACTTTGGTATTCGGGGATGCATCGTCTATACAATCGAAATTATTGTTATGTGAACACCACGCGGTATGAAAACAAGCTTTCTCACTATGTGCTGGAGAGCACCTCGCCATACTCATGCGCCATGACTTCACCCGCATTAATCATGTTTTCAAAGAATGGCTGTATCCTGAAACCTTCCGACAAAACCTTGCCACGTTTCGGGCACATAGCTGATTTTTGCGTCGCAAACTCGATTAATGAAATCTGCAAGCGACGCGTTGGCCGGAACCGATAACAACACGTGCCGCCCTCTTCTGGTGTGCAGTAGATTTCTCGCACACAGGATGGTTCAAATTGCTCTTCATTAAAATACGGGCGAACCAGTTCTTTCAATTCTGCCTGTGTATAAGGCTCGGTATTGATCCAGCGCCCGACCTGCGCGGCAGAACGAAAATGGATGTACCTCACTACATCGCTATATTGCTCTGCCAACTCGACCAGTTCACCAATAACGTTTTCATTTTCACCACGGGTAATGATCGCAGAGAGGCACACGCGCTTGATGCCATACTTCCTCAAGTTCTCAAGCGCCGCCATTTTTTGTTCAAGACACCGCTCATTGTTCAGCAGTTCGTACAGGTCATTACTGCTGTGACCACCATCCATTGACAAGCCGGCAACATACGTCACATCAAGTGCAGCCAGTTTTTCCATGAAACCGGGACGCGTGTAACGAATACCATTAGAGGAGAAATATACCTGGTGGCCATAATGGCGAGCAGTGGTAATAAACTCGAAAAACTGCGGGTGCAGTGCTGGTTCACCACCAAGGAAACGAAAGTCCACCGGGCCCGGCAGGCGCCGACACACCTCTTCGAAATACGATAGCTCCATATCCGACGTTGAGCGCACCGGGTTGTAACAGTAGTTACAGTCCATGTTACAACGCATGGTCAGGTCGATGTACAGGTTCTGGTACGGGTTCTGCTCCACCGAATACTCTACCCTGCAGGGGACAAGGGGCACAGTCTTGAGTATGGAGTTCATAGACACAACTTCCAGGTTATTCGCTGATGACTAGTATAGCACTAGTATTTCATGAGTGGCCCCTGCGTTACCCTGCGTTACCCTGCGTTACCCTGCGTTACCCTGCGTTACCCTGCGTTACCCTGCGTTACCCTGCGTTACCCTGCGTTACCCTGCGTTACCCTGCGTCCGGCAGATTAAGCGCTTGCAACAATTGATAAAAGCCCTGTAGCGAATCGTGGCGTGCACTGACATCAAGGACATAGGCCAGTGTGCGCGGGATGTCGGCGATATAACCCTGTTTGCCATCGCGGTGCAGCAGGCGTGCAAAGATACCGATGGCCTTCAGGTGGCGCTGTACCCCCATCAGGTCAAACCATTCAAGGAATTGTGCTTCACTGACCTCGTCCTCGTTGATAATCCCGGCATGCACGGTCTGTTCATAAAAACCTCGCACCCATTCTTCGACCTTTTCACGTGGCCAGCTGATGTAGCAGTCACGTAACAACGACACGAGGTCATAGGTCACCGGCCCGGTGACGGCATCCTGAAAATCGAGGATACCCGGGTTGTGTCGCTCGGTAAGCATGAGGTTGCGGGAGTGGTAATCACGGTGCACGCAGACCACAGGTTGTGCCAGTGCCGAATCAATAAGCGCTTTGCAGGTTTGTTGCCAGATATGCTCTTGCTGCGCAGTCAGGGTAATGCCGCAATGCTTGCCGAGGTACCAGTCATGGAACAGTGCCAGTTCATTGCCGAGCAGCTGCGCATCGTAGGCTGGCAGATCGGCCGCCTGCGTATCAATGCAGGCCTGCATCGTGATCAGTGCACCAAGCGCATCACCATACAGGTGTTCAACCGTTTCTTCGTTAAGCATATCCAGGTAGGTACGGCTACCCAGGTCATCCAGCAACAGAAAGCCGGCGTCGAGATCGTCCGCGAGTACACGTGGCGCATTCAACCCGGCATGGCATAACAATTCCGCGACATGCACAAACGGCCGACAATCCTCCTGAGGTGGCGGCGCATCCATGACAATGCGAGTACCATCATCGAGTTCGATACGGAAGTAACGGCGAAAGCTCGCATCGCTTGATGCAGGTACCAGTTCATGTTGCTTGCCGGTCTGCGCATGCAGCCATGCCAGCAGGGTCTGTTCTCGTTCAGTCATTCACTACCACTCTTTCAGAGATCTTTACTGTTTGGCCTGTCACTGACCAGGCAGATTGGAGCCAGGCCATCTTCCGGTTCAGGCTGGTTCATTACACCACGTAACCAGCGACAGGTCCCCAGGCGAATATCATCCGCGACCAGGTAAAAACACGGTAACACGACGAGGATCAGAACCGTCGCAAACACGAGACCAAAGCCAAGGCTCACCGCCATCGGAGACAGGAATGCAGTCTGCCCGGTGGCAAAGAAGATCAGGGGTGAAATACCAAGGAAGGTCGTGATTGTTGTGAGCAAGATCGGGCGAATACGGACTCGGCCCGCCTCGATCACAGCCTCGAGCCGCTCCCAGCCCTGCGCACGCATCTTCTTGGCAAAGTCGATCAGGATAAGGGAATCATTAACCACGATCCCGCTCAGGGCAAGGAAACCGACCAGTGACAGGAACTGCAGGTTATAGCCAAACAGGACATGCCCGACGATGACGCCGATGATACCGAACGGGATCGCGAACATGACCACGAGTGGATCAAGTAGCGAACGGAAAAGTGCCACCAGGATAAAATAGATAATCGCCAGGGCGATAAAGCCTGCCCGTTTCATGTCCGCGATAGAGTCCGAGGCCTCTTTCTTCTCACCGAGGAAGACCAGCGAATAACCGGGGCGCCGCTGCGCGATGTCGGCAAATTTTTCCTTCACAAGATCGGTCGCCTCGAGCGGTGTCAGTACGTCACTGTTCACTTCTGCGCGCACTGTAGCGAGGCGACGCCCATCACGCCGGTTAACAACGTTCAGGCCGCGGTCGACGCTGATATCAGCGACCTCCCCAAGGTACACCGAGCCACCCTGCTGCAAGGTGATACGCAGTTTCTCAAGCTGTGAAGAGGTCGTACGCCAGTCTTCGGGGTAGATGACGCGCACCGGGATACGTTTTTCCTTCCACGTCACGTAAGTGACCTCCAGGCCGAGGAAGCCGCTGCGCACGGCATCGGCAAGGTCACGCTGACTCATGCCCAGCTGACGACCCCGATCATTCAGGCTGTACTGGTATTCAAGCTTGCCACTCTCAAGGTCCTGGCTGACATCATGAACGCCCGGTATCTCACGCAGGTAATCACGAATTTTCAGTGATTCCTCATGAAGTATCTTGGTGTCCGCACCTGTGACACCCACCTCGATATCCGCCCCGGCAGGTCCTCCCTGTGGTCGCAGGATCGAAATACGCTGAATACCGGACACCGATGCGAGTCGTTCTCGTACCGCATCGATGATGTCATCAGCGGCACGCTTACGTATGCCTTCACGCTCGAACTTCAGGTTCACAATGGGTGACACCCAGTTCTCGATAAAGCCCTGTGGTTCACGCTTTTCCAGGTCAATCACAAGCTGGATATAGTGACTGCCAAACCGGAAGCGGTTGAAGTCGATAATACTGACACCGACATTGGTCAGCATCGTGTTGAGTTCATTGTCCTGCATGACCTCGTTGACCGCCTCCTCTACCTCAACCGCAAGGCGTTTCGAATCGTCAATGCTGTAGGTACTCGGTGCCTCGATGTTGACGAAGAACTGGCCGATATCGACATGACCAAATAACTGGAACGGCACGCGCGTCGCGGCAAACACGATCAGGATCGCCAGCACACAGACCGTGGCCATCGACACAAAGTAACGGTTCAGCAGCGACCAGCGCAGCACACCGAGGTATTTTTTCAACAGCCCTGCCCAGTCAACCCAACGCGAGTGATTACTCTTTTCAACGCGCAATATCTCGGCGGCATGCGAAGGCAATACGCCAAAGGCCTCGAGCAGGGAACCCAGCAAGGCAAACGTGACCACCGCCGGGATCACCGCGATAAACGCACCGAGTGTACCGCCGATTGCGTACATCGGCAGAAAAGCTGCAATGGTTGTCGAGGTCGAGGCGATGACCGGCCAGAACACCTCGTTCGCACCCGCCTTTGCTGCACTGTAATGCGGCATGCCTTCTTCCATGTGCCGGTAGACATTCTCGGTGACGATGATCGCGTCATCGACAATCATGCCAAGCGCGATCAGGAACGCAAACAACGACACCATGTTGATGGAGTAATCGAAGTAATGGATGAGGATAATCGCGAACAGAAACGATACCGGGATCCCCATCGCCGTGATCAACGCGACGCGGAAATTCAGGAACAGGTACAGGGACAACAGCACGAGCACGAGACCAACCAGCCCGGATGATTTGACTGTGTTCAGACGCGTGCGCACATACACGGCGAGATCGCTGAACAGCCCGAGCTTCAGGCTGCCCGGCAGTTCTGTCTGTAACTGCGCAACGAGATCCTGCACCTTGTCAGAGACCTCGATGGTCGAGGCCTCTGCAGTCTTTGTCACCGTCAGGTTGACCGAGGGCTTACCATTAAACCGCCCAAGCGTATCGGCTTCCTCGAGGCGCAGCTGCACATCGGCAATGTCTGCAAGCAGTAACTGGCCGCCACGCGGGTTGGTACGCAAGACGATTCCGGCAACCTTGTCCGGGTCCGGCGAGACGCCCTTGCCACGCAACAGGATATCGCCCTCTACAGAACGGATAGCACCACCAGGCGTATCATCGAGATTGTTGCGCACGGACTGGATAACGGTCTGTAGCGGCAGGTCACGCGCAGCCAACTGCTCTGGATCGACAATGACCCATAGCTCCCAGTCACGATCACCCGCCACCCCGACACTGGCGACACCGGGGAGTTGCAACAGGCTGCGTTTGACCTGCTCAGCCCGAGCATACAATTCACCCCGTGCGATCTCGCCGTAGAGGGCGACACTAATGACCGGGAAACGCGCCTCAAGCCGTATCACCTCGGGATCCTCGGCGAGCTCGGGCAGGTCGATGATGCGGTTGACCCGCTCACGCGCATCATTGACGAAGTCATCAACATTGGAACCCGGTTTAAGCTCGATGAGGATGTTCGAGATGCCCTCAAGACTGTTCGAGGTCACGACGTCGATATCCGCAACGCCATCAAATTCTTCCTCGATGGGCAGCGTCACCTGTCGCTCGACCTCTTCCGGGGTCGCCCCCTCGAACACGGTAGAAATACGCACCTTGTCGAGTTGCACGTTCGGGAACATTTCCTGCGGCATGGCCTGCCAGGCCAGCACACCCATGATCAGGATGATCACGAGCATCATGTTAGTGAGCAGCGGGTTGTTGATACTGAACCGGATCAGGAACATGCAGGCTTACTCGGCAACTTCGATACGTTGCCCATCTGTCAATGCCGCCACGTCTCGGCTGACGACTCGGTCACCGGCACGCAGCCCAGATTCGACCACTATCTGTTCCCCATCCCGGATACCGGTGCTGACAACCCTGCGCGCCAGCACGGAACCCTCTATCACGAAGACATAACTGTTGCCCTCTTCCTGCAGCAGACTGCTGACCGGAACGGTAAGCACGTTGTTCAGTTCACGCAGGGGCAGGCGGGCTGATGCAAGTGTGCCTGGCGTCAGGCCCTGTGAGTCGAGCCGGATACGCAAGGCATGGGTGAAGGTCTTCGGATCCGGATCACTGCGCAGGGCGATGATACGGCCATCATACTGACGACCTGCTACGTCGACACTGACAGCCTGCTCGAGCTGCAGGGCCTCGGCCGCAGCGCCTGCTACCTCGGCATACAGATCGATGTATTCAAGATCAACGAGCTCCGCTGCAACTGTCGCCGGAGTGACATAGTCACCCGTCTCGACACTCACCGTATTGACCGTGCCCGCAAACGGTGCCCGCAACGTGGTACGTGCGAGGTTACGTTGTGTGCGTGCCTGTGCGGCCTTTGCAGAATCAATACGTGAACCCGCGGTGTCTACGCTGTAACGCAACTGTGCCTGCGAGGACTGCAGCTGCAACAGTTTCTGTTTTGCCTGGTCAAGACGCGAGGCAGAGACAAGTGAATCCGAATCCAGCTGTTGCAGGCGCTTGACTTCCTGCTGCTGCAACACCACGTCTCGACCCGCGATATCGAGCAGACGACGATCCCGCTTAATTGCGGCGGCTTCCATGTCCAGTTTCGCAGTCGCCTCGATGAGCGCATCCTGTGCATCATCACTTTGCAGGCTGAGGAGTTCGCTGCCGGCAGTCACCTTTACGCCTGGCTCGACCTGGCGCTGCCTGACCTGGCCGCTCGTCTCAAACCGCAGCAGGGCACGATTGGCCGGCTGCAAACGCCCGGTAATTCGGGTGTCCGGCTGCAGATTTTGGACCCTCACTGTGTAAGGATCGACCCTCACCGCGGCGACAGGCTGGCGTTCCGTACTCTTTTCCGGCGAAGTCAGCCACAGGATGAGTATGATCAGCAAACTGGCCCCTAGAACGGCCATGGACAAAATAATCTGCCTGCTCATAGAGTTGGGTGATTTAGTTAACACAGTACTTGATTATCCTTAATAAAAAGTTTGCTGCAGCGTCCATTCTATGCGATTTTAACCGGCCCCACGAGTTTCGGGGGTGGGGACCAAAAAATAAAATATTACTAATAAATAGAAAGAATAACCACGCTGTGAAATACGCTCCAAAACGACTCGCCGCCCTTATTGGGAGCGGACTAATGCTCTGGCAAGTGCCAGGTCTTGTAAATGCTGCTGATCCAACCGGATGGGATTGTATCAAGTCACAGGACGGCGCATGGCGTTGTAATCCTGGCACGGTTGCCCCGGCAACACCACCGACCCCGAAACCGGCTGCGCGTCTGCCGCTTGGCCCGGTGACCCCACCGGCATCAAGTCTGCCACCACCACCGCCTGCACCGGAAACCGTCAAGGTCAAACCGGCAGCCCAACCGGCCCCGGCAAAACCTGAAGCCATCGCGGCACCGACACCAGCACCTGAACCCGCAACGGTCAAGGCAGCGCCCGTGCCAGTAGAACAACCTAAACCGGCAACGGTCAGAAAAACCCCGGTTGTTATACCCTTAACCGAACCTGTTAAAAAGGCAGCACGGCCTGCTGCTGAAAAACCAGCACCGGGCACAGTTACGCGCGTCATCCGCAAACCGGCTGCACGCAAGACTGCCAAAACAATTGGTGGTGAAGGTCCGTGGGCACTGTGTCCACCCCAGGCGCGTCCTGCCAAAGTTGCCACACGAGGTGATCGCAGCCAGGCCGAAATCAAACTCAGTGCTGACGAGGCTGAACTGTCGAAGAAAGGCGTTTCGTCCTTCAAGGGTAACGTCATTATTCAGCGTGCTGACCAGCGCCTGAATGCAGAAGATGTCAGCTATGACCGTGAAAAAGAACTTGTTACAGCAAAGGGCAATGTCTCCCTGCACGAAAATGACATCAGCATTTCAAGTGATGATATACGGGTCGACCTGAAGTCCGACCAGACCGCCGTTAATAATGCCAGCTTTGACCTCTACGACCGCCATGGCCGCGGCGAAGCAAAACAACTGTTTCGAGATGGCAAAAAGAACATTACGCGACTGGACCATTCCAGTTATACGACCTGTCCTCCAGGCAATGATGACTGGAAGTTCAAGGCTGACAAGATTGAGCTCGATCACGATGAGGGCGTCGGTAAGGCCGAGTCTGTATCGGTTAACTTCAAGGGCATCCCGTTCTTCTATGCGCCATCACTGACCTTCCCGATCGATGATCGTCGCAAGTCCGGCCTGCTTACACCAACATTTGGTAACGATGATGATAGCGGTACTGAAATCGCACTGCCCTATTACTGGAACATTGCGCCGAACCGTGATGCCACAATTACGCCGCGTATTCTCAGCAAGCGTGGCCTGCAACTCGGGGGTGAATACCGTTACCTGAGTCGCACCAGCAAAGGCCAGGTCAATGCTGAATACCTCGCCAGTGACAACGAATACAATGATGAAGACCGTTACCTGTTCTCCTACAAGAACAACACGACCTTCAGTCGACACTTCACCGCACGCGCTGACATCAACTACGTGTCCGACGACGAATATTTTGAAGACCTGGGCAGGAACATCAACCTGTCCAGTACCACTCATCTAGCACGTCACATAGATCTACGCTATGCCACTGACTTCTGGGACTTTACTGGTCGTATCGAGGGTTACCAGACACTCGACGACACCGTAAACACACGCCCCTACGAACGTCTGCCGCAGTTTGTCTTCAATGCCCATTACCCGGACCAGCATTTCGGGCTCCAGTATGACCTGCAGGCCGAAGCCGTGTTTTTTGATCGCCGTGATGGTGCCACCGGCAACCGCCTTGATATCCAGCCGAGTGTGAGTCTGCCACTGAGCAACAGTTACGGCTTTATTACGCCAAAGATTGGCGTGCGCTACACCAGGTACAACCTGGAAGATACGCTTGCCGGTACGGATGACAGCCCTGACCGAACAGTGCCGATCTTCAGTATCGACAGTGGCCTGTTCTTTGACCGCGACACCGAGATTGGTGGACGCGCAATCACACAGACACTCGAGCCGCGCCTGTACTACCTGAACATCCCGGAACGCAAACAGGATAACCTTGTTGTTGATGAGGCCAGCAACCAGACGGTGTTCGACTCAAGCCTGTTCGATTTCAGCTTTGACCAGTTGTTCCGTGAAAACCGTTTCACCGGTGCAGATCGTGTCGGTGATGCCAACCAGCTGACGGCTGCCCTGACAACACGCTTTATTGATAATGCCTCAGGGCTCGAACGCGCCTCGGCCAGTATTGGCCAGATCTTCTACTTTGAAGACCGCGAAGTCAGCTTGCCTGGAGGTGCTGTCGAAACGGACAGTAGTTCAGATATCGTTGCCGAAGTCTCTGCACGTCTGACAAAAGATCTGAGTGCCCGTGCAGGTATCCAGTGGAATCCGCATGACAGTGAAACCGACAAGGGCACTGTCGCGCTTCGTTACCAGTCCGATGCAAAGAGCATCGTCAACTTCGGTTACCGCTACCGCCGCGGCCTGCTGGAACAGACCGACTTTGGCTTTAGCTGGCCAATCAACAACCAGTGGAGTGCCGTCGGTCGCTGGAACTATGCACTTGATGAAGAAACCACTATTGATGCCTTTGCCGGCCTCGAATACGAAAGCTGCTGTTGGGCCGTCCGCGTCGTCGGTCGCGAATACATCAACGACCTTGGCGATGATGACAGGAACTTTGCCCTGCTCCTGCAACTCGAACTGAAGGGATTGACCAACTTTGGCGACAAAGTCAAAAAATTCGTCGGCCGTGGTATCCTAGGGTATGATCGCGATCCGATTAGCGACGATTTATTCTAGCCTGACGAGAGTTCACCATGCGTAGTATTTTGTTTTTACTTGCATTTTTTGCTTCTATATCTGCTGTGGCCGAAATCCTTACGGTCGACCGCATTGTTGCCGTAGTCAATGAAGATGTCATTCTTGAGAGCGAGTTGAATAATCGCCTGCGCACCGTGCGCGGCCAACTCGCCCAACGTAATACCAAACCCCCTTCAGAGCAGGTTCTGCGTACCCAGGTGCTGGAACGGCTTGTCATGAGCAAGTTGCAACTGCAGGCGGCTGCGCGCAGCGGTATTCGCATTGATGACCGCGCCCTGAATGCAGCCATCAGCCGCATTGGCAGGCAGAACAACCTGAGCCTCGGCCAGTTCCGTGCAGCCCTTGAGGCAGACGGTTTTGACTTCGAGGTGTTCCGTGAAGATATCCGCAACGAAATGACCATCAGCCGCCTGTTGCAACGTCGTATCCGTCAACGCATCAATATTTCTGACCAAGAGGTCAAAAACTTCCTGTCGACGAATAAAACCCAGTCCAGCGCCAACAGCGAATACCGACTCAGCCATATCCTTATCTCAATACCTGAGGCGGCTTCAGCCGAACGGGTTGAGGCTGCAAAAGCAAAGGCCACCAGTGTTGTCAGCCAACTTCGTGGCGGTGCCAGTTTCAGACAGGTTGCAGCCGCAAACTCTGACGGACAAAAGGCCTTCGAGGGTGGTGACCTGGGTTGGCGCAAGGCCGCAGAACTGCCGTCCCTGTTCAGTAATGTTGCACAGAACATGAAGACAGGTGACATTAGCGACCCGATCCGCAGCCCGAGTGGCTACCACATCATCCAGCTTGCCGATAAGCGTGGCGATGTTCAACGCCATGTTGTGAAACAGACTCTGGCCCGTCATATACTGATTCGCCAGAACGAACTGACTTCGGATGAAGATGCCAGAACCCGCTTGCAACAGTTATTGATTCGTCTTGAAGGCGGTGAAGACTTCGCCGCCCTTGCGCGTGCCCACTCTGATGATCGTGGTTCTGCCGCAAAGGGTGGAGAACTTGGCTGGAGCAGCCCCGGCAAGCTCGTGCCTCAGTTCCAGGCCGAGATGGACAAGCTCGACAAAGGCCAGATCAGCCAACCGTTCCGTACCCAGTTTGGCTGGCACGTTGTGCAGGTACTGGATCGTCGCAACTATGATGATACGGAACAATTCCTGCGTACCAAGGCACGAGAATTTATCGCCAAGCGTCGTACCGAAGAAGAAACCCAGGCATTCAAGCGTCGCCTGCGTGACGAGGCATTTGTCGAATACCGCCTTAACGATCTCTAGTTGATACCTGAACTAACAGCCCGGTGTATTCACCGAACGTAACCGCTACACTCACCACATGACTGCAGACGTACAACGTATTGCCCTGACCAGTGGCGAGCCCGCCGGCATCGGTCCTGAATTGTGCCTACTGCTGGATGCCGATTACCCGGTCGAACTCGTCGTACTGGGCAACCGTGCGCTGTTTGATCAGCGCGGTGCTGAACTCGGCATCAATATCCAGCTGCCCGCATATACACCCGGGCAACCCGCACAGGCCGGTCATATCTGCCTGCTTGATATGGATCTGCACAACACCTGTACATGCGGACAACTCGATCCTGGCAATGCCGATTACGTCCTGAATATGCTGCGCCGTGCCACGACAGGCTGTCTTGAAGGTGAATTTGCAGGCCTGGTCACAGCACCCTTGCATAAGGGCGTCATCAACGATGCCGGCTACCCGTTTACCGGTCACACCGAGTTTCTCGCTGAGCTTTGTGGTGGCAAGGACATGACACCCGTCATGATGCTTGCGACCGAAGGTCTGCGGGTTGCCCTGGCGACGACGCATATCCCCCTGCACAAGGTCTCTGAACACATCACGGCGGATAGCCTGCGTACGGTCCTGAATATCCTCCACCATGACCTTGTGAGCCGCTTCGGCATCGCCTCACCACGCATCCATGTCTGCGGTCTGAACCCGCATGCTGGCGAGAACGGCCACCTGGGCACGGAAGAACAAACGACCATCTCACCCTTGCTGGATGAGTTACGCGCACAGGGCATCGATCTGACCGGCCCGCTGCCGGCTGATACGGCGTTTACCCCCAACAACCTTGTGCGTGCCGATGCCATACTCGCCATGTACCATGACCAGGGCCTGCCGGTGCTTAAACACATGGGCTTTGGCAATGCCGTAAACATCACCCTCGGCCTGCCGATTATCCGTACCTCGGTTGACCATGGTACGGCACTGAAACTGGCCGGCACTGGCAAGGCCGATATTGGCAGCCTGCACACGGCCATCACAACGGCCATCGAAATGGTCCACCAGCAATAATCAGCCTGGCGAGACAAAATCCAGTCTGCCCCTGCCATCACGAGGCAGGCCCGGAATTCGGGTATAATTTGTCGCATATAAGAAAAGGGTAGTTCATCGATGCACAAGGCCAGGAAACGATTCGGACAGAATTTTCTGACTGACGAACATGTCATTAACCGGATTGTCTCATCGGTTGGCCTGCAGGCCAGTGACAAGCTTGTCGAGATCGGCCCTGGGCAGGCGGCCCTGACCCGTGAACTGTTACCTGTCGTCGATGAATTACATGTCATTGAACTCGACCGGGATCTGATTCCCGGACTCGAGACGCTGCGTGCAATGTACCCGGGCATGTCTATCCACAGTGCCGATGCGTTGAAATTTGATTTCGCTTCACTGGTACAGGCTGGCGAGAAACTGCGAGTGGTGGGTAACCTGCCCTACAACATATCGACCCCGCTGATCTTCCACCTGCTCGGACAGGCCGACATCATCCGCGACATGCACTTCATGTTGCAAAAAGAGGTGGTGCAACGCATGGCTGCCGAGCCCGGTAGTGGCCAGTTCGGTCGTCTCACTGTCATGGTGCAATACCGCTGCAAGGTGGACTACCTGTTCACGGTACCGCCCGAATCATTCTCACCACGGCCAAAGGTTGATTCCGCGATTGTGCGCCTGACGCCTTACGACACGTTACCGTTCACGGCCAACAACGAGCAGACACTCACAATGCTTGTCACGCAGGCCTTCTCGCAACGCCGCAAGACCCTGCGCAATTGCATTAAAAAGCTGCTCAGTGCGGAGCAGATTGAAGATGCGGGTATCGACCCTTCGAGGCGACCTGAGACATTAAGCGTCGAAGAGTTTGTGCGACTCGCCAACCTGCTTGATTGATCAATTATTAGACGGGATTAACAAGATTGACAGGATGTATGCTAACGGGTGAACTTCACTATCTTGTTCATCCTGTAAATCCTGTCAAAAAATGAACTTCGATAAGAACTCTATGTTTAAGTACTTTCAACTTTTTTCATTTCTTCTTGCGCAGTAACTGAGACGCATTACGAAATCTGATCTTTTCTGCCAGCTCAGGCTCAAGCTTGTCGAGCCAGCGGTTATGAAATTCGTACAGGGCATTGATCGTATCCCAACCGGTATCGGCGCTGTGCCATGAATCAATCTCGGTAATCGGCCAGATCGGATCACTGCCAATCATAAAACGATCAGGATATTGCTGAACCAGCTCAAGCCATGATGCCCGTAACGTCCCGGACTTATCTGCCACCTGTTCACCGATACTCTTGAACGGATCACGGGCAGAAAACTCGACCCAGACATTCGTACATGCCTTGAGCAGCTTGCCAACCTCGTTGGCATCAAGCCCACCGGCATGCGCCCAGATAAACTTTGTACGTTCATGCCCGCTACAAATGCGCTGCATGTAACGATGGTTCGAAGCATTCGTATGCAGCATCACCGGAACATTAAACTCGGCAGCAATGCTGAGCACCTCGTTGAAGATTGAGCTGTCGAGACGCGGGCCGATGCCATCCGAGACATGGATCTCGCCGACACCATGGTACTTGCCACTTGCCAGTGCAGTACGCACAGCCGAGGGGACACGCCTGTTCAGGAACCAGTTAGGCTTTAGCAGGTTATCGATATAGGGTTGATAGAACGTAATGATGCGCTTTGGATCTAACGCGGCAAGTTCCACTGCCATCTCCGGCGGCGTACCAAAGACAACAGCAAGCTGGACGTTGTTTTTTTCCAGCAGGGCCAGTGCCTGCTGTGGCGAGGTAACTTCGGCCTGGCTCCACTTGTAGTGGATATGCACATCAGCGACAGGCGGCCGGTCACTGGCTGCCATGACACTAACGCTGTTACACAGCCCCAGCACAAGTAGCCATGCATAGATGCGCTTCATAGAAATGCTACTCGACTCAGGACTTACCCTGTGTCGCTTCCTGGATCTTTTTATCCGTGTTGTACTGGCTCAGTGCATAGACAGACCAGATCGCAGCCGGGATCCAGCCGATAAGAGTTAACTGCAGTAACAGGCAGATAACACCGGCAATGGGCTTGCCGATTGTGAAAAACTGCAGCCAGGGAATAAGTATCGCAAGTATCAGGCGCATGACCTTTCTCCTCTGTGTATTTTTATTTTCAGGATATGATTACCCGATCGCCTCGATAATCGTCGCAGCGATGCGTTCGACATGTTCCATTTTCATAGCCGGGTAAACCGGCAATGACAGCGTCTCGGTACTGGCCTTGTCACACACAGGCAGATCACCTTCCTTGTAACCGAGGTCCTTGTAGACTTCCTGCAGGTGCAGGCCCAGTGGGTAACACTGCGAACTCGGGATACCGTTATCATTCAGTACGCCACGAACGCGATCACGATCCGGCATACGCACCGTGTACAGATTAAACGCATGACCTCCATTCTCTGGCAGACTTGGGGCTGTCACGGCAGTGCCTTCAAACAGCTCTGTATAACGAGCCGCAGCAGCACGGCGTTTGGCGACATCATCATCGAGCTTGCGCAGCTTGATGCGCAGCAAGGCTGCCTGTATTTCATCCAGGCGGCTGTTGTAACCAACCTCATCATGCATGAACGGCGCACTCGCGCCGTGGTTACGCAGCTTCTTGATGGACTCGACAATACCCGCATCACTGGTTGTGATAATCCCGCCATCACCGTAACAGCCGAGAACCTTGGTTGGGTAGAAACTGAAACCGCCAGTCGTGCCAAGGCTACCAACACGCTTACCGCCGACGTCTGCACCGTAGGCCTGTGCCGCATCTTCAACTACGGCGAGGCCATGTTCACTGGCTATCGCATTCAGCTCATCCATACGTGCCGGGTGACCAAAGATATGTACCGGCATGATCGCCTTTGTCTTGTCGGTAATCTTTGCCTTGACGCTGTCAGGATCAATCGTGAAGCAACCAGGCAGGATATCCGCAAATACCGGTGTCGCACCAACCAGGTTGATCACCTCGGAAGTTGCGTAGAATGTGTAAGGTGTGGTGATGACCTCGTCACCCGGGCCAATACCGAGTGCACGCAGTGACAGCATCAATGCATCGGTACCGTTGGCACAGCTGACCGCATACTGGCTGCCAACGTGTTCCGCCAACTCTTCTTCAAAGGCCTGTACGTTTGGGCCAAGGATATAACGTCCAGTCTGCCCGGTGGCATTGATTGCCGCAAACCATTCCGCTTCCAGTGCGTTGTATTCTCCAGACAGGTCGAGGAAAGGAATCGGATCGTTTACGACTGACATACTGAGATTTTCTCCTTGATGATGTGGGCAACACGTACGGCCTCGAGTGCAACACGCCCGGTGACAAGCGGTGTGCCGCCGTTACGAATTGTATCAATAAAGACTTCGAGTTCATGGTTGAGCGGCAGGCGTGGTTCAATCTTCAGCTCTTCACTCACCACGCTCGGGAACTGTTCACCCTCGGCAGGTGGTTGGGTCGTTGCCACGGTAATCTGCTGGTTGGTGTAATCGAGGCCGTAGTAATGCTCCTGTTCGAACACGCGGATACGACGCTGCTGCTTGTTGGAAACACGGCTCGCCGTGACATTTGCGACCACACCATTGGCGAACTCAAGACGGGCATTGGCGATATCGATATGGTCTGTGATCACCGGTGTACCGGCTGCGGCAATACTTGCAATCGGCTCACCCACCAGAGACATGACGATATCGATATCGTGGATCATCAGATCAGTCACAACATCGACATCAGTGGCACGTGCCACGAATGGACCGATACGCGTCACCTCCATGAAGCGTGGTTTCTCGACGCGCTTGGCAAGTTCGACGACACCACCGTTGAACCGTTCGAGATGTCCGACCTGGAACAGGGCCTTGGACTGCTCGGCAAGTTCGACGAGCTCAAGCGACTCTTCGTAACTCGGTGCGAGCGGCTTTTCCATCAGCATGTGTACGCCGGCTTCAAGGAACGGGCGTGCCGTCTCAAGGTGCAGTGACGTCGGTACCACGATGCTAACCGCATCGACCTTGCCGATGAGGTCTGTTGGTTCGGTATACCCGGCGCAACCGTAATCAGCGGCGACCCTGTCTACCGTGGCACGGTCAACATCGACCACACCTACGAGTTCAACATCAGGTAAATTCGAATAAATCTTCGCGTGTATATTGCCTAGGTAGCCAACGCCAACGACGCCAACTCGAATGGGAGTAGTCATGAAACCTGCTCTAACGGGTAAATAGTTCGTTTACATAGCCCACCCTTCTCACTGGCAGGCTGATTCAGCACGTTATTCTAACACTGACGCACCTGACAGATACAGGCGGTAATGAATTCCGCCCAGATTACCAGCGGTTACTGATCCCTAAATACACCCAAGTTGCTTCGTCCAGCGTCTGCCCATGACTCGATTCGACGCCGAGACTGAGACCAAAATGACGATATTGCTGCTGCAGGGCAACCCCGAAGTGCTCAACCTGTTTCAGCCCAGGTCTGAAGAAGCCTCCTGTGTAATAGTCCAAGTAACTGATATTATTAAATAATTCATCCTTCCCCCGGGTATGATACCCGATCAGCCCGAGGTCAGGCCGCTGAGCATGAGACAATGTGACTGCTGCGCGGTAGTTTGATACTTCCCTGCCCTGATCGGCACGATACCAACTTGAACAGGGTCGCCAATCATCAAATCCCGGGTGACAAACCGTGTCAGCATTAATGGTAAGTTGCCAACCGGTTTGTTCATTCTTGCCCGCGACAGCCGTCACCGTTGCCGTGAGCAGCACGCCCAGGCCGACAAAAACTGTCAGTAAAAACAATAAATCAGGTTTGTTTCTTCGCTTGTGCATTGTTCTGTTACTCCAACGCGCTGTTTCTGTGGCTATGTAATGTTCGTAGTATTCATGGTTCAAGTCTGATCGTCGTAGATATACTTCACAGCAAGATCGGACCTGGTCGACATGATCAAACATTTCCCATATATATAACGTATCGTCTGATCATGGCTCGTTCTCGAATCCGGCCAGTATTTCATTACGTATAGTGTGAATACCCTCACAATTTATTGGTCTGTTTAACGAAGTAATGGCCCGTAATATGCGCCTGAACCTGCCTGTGGTATGGTCGGCTGACAACGACAAAAGGAAAACAGGGAGACAGGAAATGCTTATTCTTGCAGGGGACATCGGGGGTACCAAGACACTGTTGCAGATCGCGACTTTTGAATCTGGCAAAAAAACGATTCTTGATGAGAAACGCTACGTCAGTGCCGATTACGACGATCTCACCGATATGGTCAGCGAGTTTCTCGCAGAGGTCATCAAACAGCGTGGCACAGTTGCACTGCACAGTGCCTGTTTCGGCATTGCCGGGCCGGTTTCTGGACGGCAGGGCTGGGTCACCAACCTTCCCTGGGAACTCGATGCCGACAAGATGGAAGGCGCGCTGGGTATCCCGAAGGTCCGCCTGATCAATGACTTTGCCGCAGTCGGTTATGGTCTTGAGGCACTCGGCCCGGATGATCTTGTTGAACTTCAGGCCGGCTCACCTGCCGCACAGGCGCCGTGTGCACTGATCGGCGCAGGCACCGGACTTGGCCAGGGGATCCTGGTCTGGCAGGACGACCATTACGAGGTCATGGCCTCGGAAGGTGGCCATTGTGATTTCGCCCCGGTCGACGATGAGCAGATTGAATTACTTGCCTGGCTGATTGAAAAGTTCGGTCATGTTTCCTACGAGCGCGTCTGTTGCGGTCGCGGCCTGGTCAACATTTATGAGTTCCTGCGTGACAAAAACCCCGAACAGGAAAGCGAGGAAGTACGCACGGCCATGTCCGAAGGTGATCCGGCTGCCGCAGTCTCGATTGCCGGTCTCAAGGGCAGTGACACACTGGCCACGCAGGCGATGCACATTTTTGCTAAGATCTACGGTCAGCAAGCCGGTAACCTCGCGCTGACCTGCATGGCCGGCGGCGGTGTCTATATCGCCGGAGGCATTGCCCCCAAGGTCATCGACAAGCTCAAGGACGGCACGCTGATCGAGGCATTTAATGCCAAGGGCCGCATGAACAAGCTGACGGAAGTCATGCCTGTACATGTAGTCATCAACCCGAATGTTGGCCTGATGGGTGCTGCACTGGCAGCAAGCCGACTATAAACAGACAGTAATCACCTGGTGTGTAACGAGTACTAACCGAATGAGCGCAGAACCTGACTACAAAATTGCCGTTGAAGTGGAAACAGATTTTATCCCCGAGCAATCCTCACCGGATGACGATCGCTACGTGTTCACTTACACGATAACGATCCGGAATGAAGGTACTGTTGCAGCACGCCTGCTGACACGCCACTGGATTATTAACCATGCCAATGGCAAGTCCGAAGAGGTGAAAGGCGATGGCGTCATCGGTGAACAACCGCACCTGTACCCCGGCGAAGGCTTTCGGTATACAAGTGGTACCGTGCTCGAAACACCCGTTGGTGACATGAATGGCAGTTACCAGATGCTCGCCGATGACGGTGTTGAATTTGATGCCGAGATCCCGGCCTTTACCCTGTCAGTCCCCAATACCCTGCACTGATGTCGACGTATGCGATTGGTGACATTCAGGGTTGTCACACCGAACTGCAACACCTGCTCGAACACATCAATTTCGACCCGGCCGGTGATACCCTGTGGTTTGTCGGCGACCTGGTTAACCGTGGCCCCGATTCACTGGCAGTACTGCGGTTTGTAAAGTCCCTCGGTGATCGAGCCATCAGCGTGCTCGGCAACCACGACCTGCATACACTCGCAGTGGCTCACGGCCATTTGAAGTATCACCGCAATGACAATATCGATGATGTCCTGCGTGCAGAGGACTGTGATGATCTAATGCACTGGCTGCGCCACCTGCCGCTGCTGCATCACGATGCCGAGCTTGACTTCACGATGCTGCATGCCGGGTTACCGCCGCAATGGGACCTTGCCACTGCCCGGTCTTGTGCGGGGGAAGTTGAGGCGGTCCTGCAGGGACCGGACTACGTACATTTTCTCGAGAATATGTATGGCAACGAGCCCGACTGCTGGGATGAAAGTCTCGACGGCATCGAGCGACTACGCTTTATCACCAATTGTTTCAGTCGCCTGCGCTACTGCAACCCACAAGGTAAACTCGCCCTTGAAGAAAAAGGTAAGCCCGGCAAACAACCACCAGGATTGCTGCCATGGTTCGATGTGCCCGGCAGAAAAAGTATCGATACACGAATCGTATTCGGCCACTGGTCAACACTCGGTACTGTCGAGAGTGATACCGTGTATGCCATCGATACAGGCTGTCTGTGGGGAGGCACGCTGACGGCACTACAACTGGAGAATTGCCAGACCTTCACCATTGATTGTCAGGGTGCTCGCAAACCCGGCAAATAGTCCTGTTGCGGTCACAGTCGGAACTATTCCTGAACTATCCGAAAAGAGTGAATTAGATTCAGGTACTATTTTTCAAGTATCAGGAAGGTACAGCTGTAAGCGTTGCGGTCATCCGCGGCATGCTCCTCGCGGCTCATTTCTTTCCAGTCATAACCTGAGTAATCCGGGAACCAGGCATCTCCTTCAAACTCACCATGCACCTGCGTGATATAAAAACGATCAGCCCGATCCAGCATTTGCTCATAAAAGGATGCTCCGCCGATGATCATGACCTCGTCAACATCGCCGGCTGCGGCAAGTGCCTCGTCAATATCGTGCACAACCACGATACCGTCGGCGTGATAACCCCTGTCACGGGTAATCACGATATTGGTCCTGTCCGGCAGGGTACGACCACCAAAGGACTCAAAGGTCTTGCGCCCCATAATGATCGGCTTGCCCAGTGTATGTTTACGAAACCACTGCATATCGGCAGGCAGCTTCCATGGCAAGCTGTTATTGATGCCAATGACACGGTCATCTGCCATTGCGGCAATCAGGGAAATTTTCATTTTAAAAATCTAACGCAGAGACGCCAAGGCGCAGAGAGCGCAAAGGAAAAGATATATTTTGCATTTGTCTATTGTACTCCCAGAACACCGGCAACACTGAAAAATAACAGTCCTTTTCTGCACGCTTTGCCTCCGTGCCCTTGTGCTGCATATATTAAAACAACAGTGACGACATCCGACGACGGTACTCACCGACCAACGGGTTGTCACTGCCGAGCATGTCAAATACCTTTAACAAGCCTTTACGCCCTGCATCGTCGTTATAGCTCCGATCTCGCTTCATGATTTCAAAAAGTTGCTGCAACGCAGGCTGAAAATCACCCTGACTGATCAACACTGCAGACAATTTCTCACGCGCTTCAAAATCATTCTCATCTGCCTCAATGCGGGCGACCAGGTCATCAATACTTGCTCCACCCGCCTGTGACATGATGTCGAGCTGCGCACGTATACCTTGTAACGCAGCATCTTCCTGTATATTTGGCGGTAACTGTTGAAGTCTTGTTAATGCCTCATCTGTTTCACCGTGTTCGATCAACACCCTCAGGTAAATCACCTGTACTCGAATATTTTCAGGATCCGAGTCCGCTGCCTGTTTCATCAAGGCTACCGCTGTATCGGCATTACCTTTCTCATGCTCTGCATAAGCCGCTGCCATAATCCTGTCTGATTCACGTTCAATGTATTTATTGAGAATTGCGCGAATCTCTGATTCAGGCAATGCGCCGGTAAACTCATCAACCACTTCACCATTCATGAATAACTTTACGGTGGGCAGGCTGCGAACACCGTATTTTTGTGTCAATGCCTGTTGTGCATCACTGTTGACCTTGGCCAGAACAAACTGGCCAGCCAGCTCCTCGGCAAGCTTGTGCAGAATTGGGATCAGCGACTGGCAGGGCTGGCACCATTCGGCCCAAAAATCCACGAGCACCGGCAGCCTGTGTGAGTTTTCAACGACAACGCCTTCAAAACTGGCCTCATCAACATCAAAGATATACGCGTCAGACATATTCGTTATCGAGCCTTGTGAATAGTATTAAATAGCAACCGGGGCCTTGATGTGCGGGTGCGCTTCGTAGCCAACCAGTTCAAAGTCTTCAAAGCTGAACGAAAAGATGTCCTTCACACCAGGGTTAATCTTCATGGTTGGATGCGGATACGGAGTACGGCCCAGTTGTTCTTCCACCTGCTCGGCATGATTACTGTACAGGTGTGCATCCCCAAGGGTATGGATAAAGTCACCCGGCTCCAGGTCACAGACCTGCGCCAGCATCATGGTCATCAGTGCATACGAGGCGATGTTAAACGGCACACCGAGGAATATATCGGCACTACGTTGGTAAAGCTGGCAAGACAACTTGCCATCAGCAACATAGAACTGGATAAAGGCATGGCACGGTGCCAGCGCCATCTTGTTGTTTTTTACATTCGCCTGCGGCGAGATAGTTTCATCCGGCAGGTCAGCCACGTTATAGGCATTGATAATGATGCGCCGTGAATTCGGGTTGTTCTTCAGCTGCTCGACGACCTCGGTAACCTGGTCAACATGACGACCATCCGGTGTCGGCCAGTTACGCCACTGGTAACCATATACCGGGCCCAGGTCGCCATTCTCATCGGCCCACTCGTCCCAGATCCTGACGCCATTGTCTTTCAGGTATTGTGTATTCGTGTCACCCTTGAGGAACCATAGCAGCTCATGAATGATCGAGCGCAGGTGACATTTTTTCGTCGTCACCAGCGGGAAGCCCTGTTGCAGGTCAAAACGCATCTGGTAACCAAATACACTCTTCGTACCGGTACCGGTACGATCACCCTTCTGGGCACCGTTATCACGCACATGGCGCATGAGCTCGAGATACTGCTGCATAGTGCTGCTGTCTCCTGAAACGTCTCTTAATTGTTGTTTGCGGACCTGTGGGCCCACCAGATAAAGCCACCGCCTACGAGGATCATTGGTAGCGACAGGGCCTGTCCCATTGTAAACCAGTCAAAGGCGAGGTAGCCGATCTGGCGATCCGGTTCCCGGACAAACTCAACCGCGAAACGGAACAACCCGTAAAATAGCAGGAACATTCCCGATACGGCCATTTTCGGCCGTGGCTTGCTGCTGTAGAGCCAGAGGATAACAAACAACACCAGCCCCTCGAGAATGGCCTCGTACAACATAGAGGGGTGTCGCGCCAATGGCCCGCCAGTCGGAAACACCATCGCCCAGGGGGCATCCGAGACCTTGCCCCACAACTCACCGTTAATGAAATTGCCAATACGGCCAAAGCCGAGCCCGAGCGGAGTTAGCGGGGCAAGAAAATCACCAACAGCGAAATAACTTTTCTGAAAACGCCGTGCAAACACACCCACCGCAATAATGATCCCGATCAAGGCACCATGGAATGACATGCCGCCCTTCCAGACTTCCCAGAATTCAGATGCCTGCCCCTCTGGCAAAAACGGGTTATAAAACAACATGTAACCAAGCCTGCCACCCACGATCAGGCCCACGGCAATGTAAAACACGAGGTCGTAAACCTGTTCCTCGGTCCAGCCTGAATCGGGCTGACGGGCACGACGCAGCCCCAGCCACCAGGCCATTGCGAAGCCGGCGAGATAGGTAATGCCATACCAGTGAATCTTCAGCGGTCCGAGCGAAAGCGCGACCGGGTCTATGTTGTGATATTCGAGCATAAGCGCCTATCTTAGCATGCCTGCTACTGCGCTCCAGTGCGTAAACCTGAATATTTTCGTCTATGCTGGGGGTATGAAAACGTTGCTGCGAACAGGCTTGATTGGATTCGTCATTCTCCTCGGCATCACGCCGGTGATGGCCGAGATCTACAAGTGGACAGATGAATATGGCCGCATCCATTTTACGGATTCGCCACCGGAGGGAAGTAACAGTAAACCTGTCGATATTGGCCCAATTAACACCTATGACGCGCCCTCGAAGATTCTCATCGACGAAACCCTTTCTCGTTCCACCGGCTTACCCGTAAATAAAGACAAGGTCATTGTCTACTCAACAACATGGTGCGGGGTGTGTACAACGGCGAAGCGCTGGCTACGTGCGAACAAGATCAATTTCCGCGAATACGATGTTGAGAAATCGAGCAAAGGCAAACGTGATTACAAACGTCTGAAGGGACGTGGGGTACCGATCATCATGGTCGGTAAACAACGCATGAACGGCTTCAGCACATCACGCATGACACAGATGCTGCGCAATGCAGGGCATAAAATATAGCTCTGCTACAGCCTCTGCAGGTCGACCAGCTTGTTATTTTCATCCATTATCAATACAAAATGACCCTGCACGCCTTTACTGCTGACAAATGGTCTCAACGCAGCTGCAGGAAACTGTACCCTCTTACCCTGCCGCGTCATAACCAACACATTATGTGCGGAGCCACGGTAATATCGAAGGTACTCCTCATTGCTAATACTGATTGAGAAATCGAATCTTGTTTTAGTAACTGACATTGCTGCAATACCACGACCTGGTTAATCAAGGACTGAAATTACATCAACAATAATCCGTGTATCGCGGTTCATCAAGACCACATCGGTACCGACCCTGAGGCGGATATAATTTTTCGGGATCACTCTTAATCTGCCAAGCAGGTCTGCTGGCAGGCGTTTACCGCCCAGACCAGGAGGGAGTCGTTGGCGTTTCGCCAGGCCCGGAGGTAATTTCCCACCACGTTTGGCCAGTCCTGGTGGCAGACGTTTACGGTGTTTGCGGTAATAGTCATGAATAAGTCTACGGTCATGTTCATTAAAACTGATTGCTACCCGTGTATCGCCATCACGAACGACTACACGCCCGGACGAAGACGTCGTCAGGCAACCGCCAAGCAATATAACGCTCACTAATACCGCCAGGAACCTGTACATAATAACTTCCCCTTCGAAATCAGTATGTGCAGTATAAACACTCTACGCTTCTAGAGTAAGAAGCCCGATCGCATTACCTTGTTGCGATACCACGGTACATGTAACTGACAAACTTTGGCGAACCCGGTAAATAATAATTTTCGATGTCCAGCTGGCTAAAACCTGCCGCCCCGATAATTGCACGCATATCACGGTTCAGGTGACAGCCATCACCCACGACTTGCTGTATCCCGTTCAGGCGGTTCTGCCAACGACTTACCGGCTTGTCCGGACTCAGACCATGTTCAAGAAAGATAAACCGCCCACCGGGTTTTAGTACCCTGTATACCTCGGCAACAGCGCTATCTACGTCTTTTATACTGCACAATGTCCAGGTACTGACAACAGTATCAAAGCTGTTGTCTGCCATTGGCAGTGCCTCGCCATTTAGCACCTGCCTGTCGACATCAATTGCAGAACCGGCAATCTGGCGAGCCGCATATCGCCCCATGCCGTGATTCGGATCGATAACCGTAAGCTTGTCGACTGTTACAGGATAGTGCGGCAGGTTCAGACCCGTACCAAAACCAATTTCGAGGATTTCACCACTGGCTGACTTGAGAACGGCCTTACGTTCTTTTGAGAACGCTTCGCCTGACATTACCCAGTTCATACCCCAGGGAAATAATACCTCTGAATAAAATCCCATCACGTCCCTCCCTGAGTGTATTGTGCAGAACGAATCAAGGCTTCCAGTACTTGTAGCCCTGCATTTGCAAACGTATCACCTCGGGGCACCGGCCGGCACATAATCGACCTCGAGCTTGAACTGCTCTTCTTGCAGGCCCCAGGCACGCATGCTGATCCGGCATGCCTTGAACACAACACCGCGGTTGGCCAGTTTCGATATCAACTGAGACGTACCTTTATTCTCGGCCAATAAAGCCTGGATACCTTCTTCGTAGGCTACAACCGTGATATCGAGGTTTTGTTCTCCAATCTCATCCAGCGCCTTGTCGATCTGCAACATGGCACGACGATGACCATAGTTGTCACCACTGCGCGTGAGTTGCATGACGAACGGTACGGCTTCAGCGGCCACCACGATCGGTGGCAAACACACCAACAGCCCAAGGTAGAGAAAGAGTAATCGTGTAGATACAGCAAACATCACATGGTCCCGGATTTCACATCATCAGTGATGAAATAAGGATAAACCCTATCGACTAAATTGTGAAAAGACCTTTTGTAAAAGATCAGTTGAACGCGCAACCGGGGTGGTGCGGATCTTTGCTTCTTCTTTAGCAAGCTTGATGAACAGGCCATCCATTGTCTTGCGCGTCACAAAGGCATCGATATCGAGTGAATCCTTGTCGACATAGTCGCCAAGGAAATCCGCTTTTGAAACCAGCTTCTTGTAGGCCGAGGTAACGCCTACATCGTTCATAGTCCGACTTACGATTGGACGAATCACCTTCTCAAGCTGTGGCGATGTCTTCGTCTCGAAATAACGTGTCGCAGCATCATCCGGTCCGTTGAGAAGTTTTTTTGCATCTTCTACCGACATACCCTTGATGGTGTCGAGAAAGATTTGTGTCGTCTGTGGAACAGCCTGCTCTGCAGCCCGGTTCATCGTTTTGATGAACCGATCAGCATATTTGTCCTGGCCAAACTTTCGCAGCAGGGATTCAACTTTCTGCAAATTATCCGGCATCGGGATCCGTACCTGAGCATCATCAAGGTAACCGCCCTGCTTACCGAGTAATTCAATCGCACGCTCAATACCAACCGAGAGCGCCTCGAGAATTGCCGCATTCATATCTTCGGCACCGAGGGCATTTGTCAGTGTTTTCGATGCGTCCTGCTGCTGTTTTTTTTCCTTGCTATCCCCATTGAACAGGTTGCCAAAGAAGTCACCCCAGCCCGCGTAGACCGGTATTGTCACAAGTGACAATACCGGCACGAGAATCGCTACGTATACCTGGTTCCTGTTAAACATGACAGTTACTGACTGTTATTTAAGCAGGCAATGCTTGGTGAAATCAGCTGCCTCGTTGGCGCTCCAGTCACCCTTTGGCTTTTCCTTCAGAGCTGCACACCATTTCTCACTACCCACTTCAGGTGCACAACCGCTCAGAGACATGACCATGCCAAAACCAACAACCAGTACCAGTGTTTTCATTGCGTGCCGCATAAAAGATTCCTTAGGTTTTTAAGTATTAAGCTGCTTTATTTTGTCGAAATCCAGAGCGCATGAATCACGCCGGGAATAAAAAAGATAAAGCACAAGACGATATTAATGATCAGATCTTTGCCGGCACCGTTCTTCATAAACACCGCAACTGGTGGCAGCAAGATGGAAAGAATAATGAGTAATAATTTATTGTCCATGGCTTCATCCCCGTTTTTATTGGTATTTATTGTAGTTGTTACTGACCTTAACAATACCGGCTAAAACCGCTTCTGTTCCGGTTATAAAAAACCATAACCAAAAGCATCATTGAAGCGGGTCTCAATTTCAACCTTAGTATAATCATGGTTTTGTGTGCCATGCTGCTCGATCTTGAGCGCACCCATCAGGGCAGCGATACGACCGGTTGTTTCCCAGTCCATGTCATTCATCAGACCATATAACAGTCCGCCACGGAAGGCATCACCACAACCCGTCGGGTCATGGATCTCGTTGACCGGTGCCGCCGGAATATCAATGCGGTGATCGGTGGTGTAGATATGCGAACCTTTTGCGCCGAGCGTCACGATCAAAGCTTCAACTCGCTCTGCAATCTCGTGCGGTGACCAACCGGTGCGTTCCTGCATGAGCTGCATCTCGTAGTCATTCACCGTGACATAGGTTGCCTGTTCAATGAAGGTCTTCAGGTCATCACCATCGAACATCGGCATGCCCTGACCCGGGTCAAAGATAAACGGAATATCGGCATCTGCGAACTGTTCAGCGTGCTGGATCATCCCTTCACGCCCGTCAGGTGAAACGATTCCAATTGTGACGCCCTCGGCATCCTGGACATCATTTTCATGCGAGAACCCCATCGCACCCGGGTGAAAGGCCGTGATCTGGTTATCGTCCATGTCCGTGGTAATGAAGGCCTGACCCGTATAGGTATGGCCAAGTTCCTTGACGTGCTTGCGCGAGATACCGCACTTGTCCATCCATTTACCGTACGGGGAAAAATCGTTCCCGACTGTTGCCATCGGCAGCGCATCACCACCGAGCAGGTTCAGGTTGTAGGCGATATTACCGGCACAACCACCAAATTCACGGCGCATATCCGGTACAAGGAATGATACGTTCAGGATGTGTACCTTGTCTGGCAGGATGTGGTTGGCGAACTTGTCGCCAAATACCATGATCGTATCGTAGGCATAAGAACCGCAAATCAGTGCAGACATGTGTACTCCCCGGGTATTTACAAAATATCGTCACTGCGAAACACAGTAACTACAGCAATTCTTTCTATAGATTGCCACGCCGCTAACGCGGCTCGCAATGACAACTGGTTTTTATTTAGTTTAGCGCCATTTAGAGCAAAATCAGGCCCTCTTAAAATTAGCGGGCGCAGCAACTTTAAGACAGCTTAACCGCTTGTCGGCGTCCAGACCAGATCCAGTTCTCGGGCAGCCTTCACATCATCGAGACGACGGACTGGCAGGGTATGTGGAGCCCCCTTAACGACTTCATTACTGTCGCGGGCCTCCTCGCGTATCTTGACCATCGCATCGATAAAACCATCGAGCTCTTCCTTTGTCTCGGTTTCGGTCGGTTCAATGAGCAGGCACTCTGGCACGAGTAACGGGAAGTAGGTCGTCGGCGCATGGTAGCCGTAGTCAAGCAGGCGCTTGGCAAAATCCATTGCCGTCGCATTGAGTTCCTTTGCCTCTTTTTTCAGCGTGATAATAAACTCATGTGTTGCACGACGGTTCGGGTAGGCCAGTTCAAAGCCTGCATCACGCATCTTCACAAGCATATAGTTGGCATTCAGGGTCGCAAACTCGGCCACGCGGTGCATACCTTCACGGCCCAGCAGGCGCGCGTAGATATAGGCACGCATGAGTACACCTGCGTTACCCATGAAACTGGACAAGCGACCAATCGTGTCCGGGCAGTCTTTTTCGGTCAGCCAGCGGTAACTATCGCCAGCTTTGGTCACCATCGGTGTTGGCAGGTACGGCACGAGGCGTTCACTGACACCCACCGGACCTGCACCCGGGCCACCACCACCGTGCGGTGTGGAGAAGGTCTTGTGCAGGTTCATATGAATGACATCAAAACCCATATCACCCGGGCGGACCTTGCCGAGGATCGCATTCAGGTTGGCACCATCATAGTAGAGCAACCCACCCGCCTCATGCACGATACCGGCAATCGTCTTGATCTCGGGTTCAAACACACCGAGTGTCGACGGGTTGGTCAGCATGATGCCGGCAGTCTGTGGACCGACGGCTTCCTTGAGTGCTTCAAGATCGACATCGCCATTACTGTCGGTCGGGATCTCGCGAACCTTGTAACCGCACATAACCGCCGTGGCCGGGTTAGTGCCGTGCGCAGCATCCGGAACGATGATTTCTGTTCGGCCCGTATCGTTATTTGCATCATGGTAGGCGCGGATCATCGCCACCCCGGCAAACTCACCCTGTGCACCCGCTGCCGGTGTCAGCGACACCTCTTTCATGCCGGTTACATCCTTGAGAATTTCCTGCAGGTCATACATACAACTAAGGAAACCCTGGCTGTGTGACTCAGGTGCGAACGGGTGACGCCCGATAATACCCGGCAGACTCGCCAGCGTGTTACAGGCTCGCGGGTTGTACTTCATCGTGCAGGAGCCGAGTGGGTAGAACTGCGTGTCGATAGAGAAATTCTTCTGTGACAGGCGCGTGTAGTGACGCACAGCCTGCATCTCCGAAACCTCTGGCAGGGTTGGCACATCCTCGCGCAGCATATCCGTTGGGATCGCGCTCGTATCGGCGAGTTGTTGCGGGGCCTGCACCGGATCTCGACGTCCCGGACGTGATTGCTCAAAAATCAACATATCTGTTTCCTGTTAAAAACCCAACGCAAAGGCGTAAAGGCGCCGAGACCGCTGAGAAAAAACATTTAAAAAAAATCCAAAACCTAACTTTCACTGGCAACAAGCAAACTCATACAACCAGTTGCTTTTACATATAGATCCTTTGCGTTCTCTGCGTCTCCGCGTCTCTGCGTTAGATCTTTGAAACCATCGTTAAACCTAAAACGTATCTGACTCGACCTGCAGATACACGTGAGAAACACTCTCGGCAATGTATTTCTCATAGCCCGGGAAGTACGGCACAAATTTTTCTGTCTTCGCTTTTACAACCGGCACAATCTCGAAAGCCTGCAGGTCATCTTCATACCCATTCACGACCTCGGCCATGATCGTTTCCAGTAACTGGTACTGCTGCTCAATCGCAGCCATCGTGCCCAGGTCACCATGCCCCGGTATCACCGCGACAGCAGGCAAATCTTTCAGCTCAGCAAGGAAGTTGATCCACTGCTGCATGCGGCTCTCAAACGTGCCAGGAAAACGATCCGTGTATACCACATCACCGGTTACCAGTACCTTCTGATCGGGTAACCAGACCAGCATGTCACCCGGTGAATGACTGTCCAGTGATGGAATAAACTCAACCTTCACATTACCGAGCTGGCGAATACTGCGTCCCTCGATAATTGTTCCCGGTGCTACTGGCGTTGAATTCCCTGTGATGCCACCTGTCATTGTGTTAAACAGGTCAATCCAGTAACCCGGTTCTTCCTCGATACGGGCTGCCACTTCATCACTGGCCATAATCTCGGCGCCCTCATCGGCAAACACCTTGTTGCCGAGCCAGTGATCACCATGGCCATGCGTGTTCACTACCCACCTGACCGGTTTGTCGGTAACCGATGCAATGGCCTTGCGCAAAACATTGCCGATCAATTCTGACGAACCCGTATCAATAACCAACACACCTTCATCGGTCACGACAAAACTGCTGTTCGAGTTCCAACCCTTGTTTTCCTTGTTGGGAAAATCCCGTGCCGGTGTAATCACCGCGTAGACATCATCCACCACCTTGCGTACCTGCATCGGGTAGTCGGGATGTAAAGGCGGCTGTTTTTCTGTCGGCGCCTGGTCGCAAGCAACAAGGGACAGTCCAAGCACAACCAAACCAAGGTAGCGAAATATACTCATCATTTTCTAATTTATAAAAACCCAACGCAAAGGCGCAAAGACGCGGAGATCGCAGAGAATAAATCTAAAATATACTGATGACCTCTTTCCGTAAAGAGCCTTTGCGCTCTCTGCGCCTTCGCGTCTCTGCGTTAGATCTTTCAAACAATCAAACTGCATTCATCAATTTAAAGCAGCAATCGCCGCATCGTAATCTGGTTCCTGTGCAATTTCTGGCACGAGCTCGGTGTACAGCACCTTGTTATCCTCATCCAGAACGACAACTGCTCGGGCAGTAATACCGGCCAGCGGGCCGTCCTGGATTAAAACACCGTAGTCCTTGGCAAAGGCTTTTGAGCGCATCAAAGAGAGGCCGACAACGTTACCGGTACCTTCCGCACCACAAAAACGTGTCATTGCAAATGGCAGGTCAGCTGCAATTACGAGCGTGACAACGCCATCATTTGCAGAGGCAAATTCGTTAAATCGCTTCGTCGAAGTCGCACAGACCGGCGTATCCAGGCTCGGTACGATATTCAGTAATTTCTTTTTGCCCGCGTAATCAGCGAGGCTGCGATCATTCAATTCACCATCCACAAGTTTAAAGTCAGGTGCGTCGCTGCCGACTGCAGGCAATTCGCCATTGGTTGTAATTGGGTTACCTTGTAATGTGATCGATGCCATGATATTTCTCCGTGTGTAAACGTTAGCCTGACACTTCAAGTGTCAGTGTCTTTTTTTGGTTGTACCGGACAACTAGCCGACTTCTGCATTGTCAAAGATCCGCTGCAGTGCTTCTGCATACGCATCAATATTTGCTCCACTCTTTGTTTCTGTTGCACAGACCAGGATGGCATTACCCAGTTCCGGGTAATCCTCTGCGAGTGAATAACCGCCGAGGATATTATGTGCAGCCAATGCGCGCAGGACATCCTCAGTTGGTAATTCAAGTTGTACCACTGCTTCGTGGAAAGAAGGTCGATTAAAGCCAGCCTGTACACCATCAATCGACGTCAGGCGTTCCAACAGGGCCTGCTTGTTGGCATGCGACTGCGCGGCGACGCGCTTCAGACCTTCCGCACCGAGCAATGCCATGTGTATCGTTGAAGCCGTTACCATGAGACCCTGGTTGGTACAGATATTCGAGGTCGCCTTGGAACGGCGGATGTGCTGTTCACGTGCCTGCAGAGTCAATGTATAACCCGGCTTGCCATCCAGGTCGACGGTGCGGCCGACAATACGACCGGGCATCTGGCGTACAAACGCCTGCTTGCAACACATGAGCCCGTAGAAAGGGCCACCGGATGCCATTGGCACACCGAGAGGCTGGCCTTCACCACAAACGATATCTGCGCCATCCGTGCCCCACTGTCCGGGAGACTTGAGCAGTGCCAGTGCAAGCGGGTTCACCACCGCAATGACCAGTGCACCGTGTGAATGTGCCCAGTCTGTCAGGGCATCCACATCTTCAAGCACCCCAAAGAAATTCGGGTACGGGATCACCAGCGCAGCAAAATCACCCGGCTCTTCCGGCAGACTGGCCGGATCGATATGCCCACCGTCGCGATCATAGTCGAGTTCTTCCAGTGTAATACCCTGGTTCTTCACGATCGTATCCGCTGTCTTGCGATAGTACGGGTGCGTCGTACGCGGCACGAGGATGCGCCTTGACTTTGACTTGCGGTTTGCACGCACGGCCATGAGCACGGCTTCTGCCAGGCCCGAGGCACCGTCGTATAACGAGGCATTCGAGACATCCATCCCGGTCAGGCTCGCCATCATGGTCTGGAATTCATACAGCAGCTGCAAGGTCCCCTGGCTTGCCTCGGCCTGGTACGGCGTGTAGGCACTGTAGAACTCACCACGTGTGGTGATCTCCCATACCGCTGCAGGGATGTGATGTTCGTAGGCACCGGCGCCAATGAAGCACGACGGTGTACCATCCTGTTGTGCACGCTCGTGCAGGATGCATGCAACATCAAACTCGGCAAGCCCTTGCGGAACAGATTGCAAAGGCGGTGTATCACCTTTGTCATGACGAAGGTTCGCGGGGATCTCATCAAACAGGGCATCGATTTCATCGACACCGATCGCGTCAAGCATGGCGCGAATATCGTCTTCGGTATGGGGTACAAATGGCATCAGACAGCTATCCTGATTCAGTCAATATTCTAGTGTGCGTCGTCAGCCGCAACGCCACTGTAGGCATCGGCATCAAGCAGGCCATCAAGTTGACCGGCATCGGCCAGCTTCATCTTGAACAACCAGCCTGCCTGGTACGGGTCACTGTTCACCGTCTCGGGGCTATCAACAAGATTCTCGTTCACCTCAGTCACTTCGCCGGCCACCGGGCTATAGACATCTGATGCTGCCTTGACGGATTCGACCACGGCACATTCATCGCCGGCAGAAAATGTCGTGCCGACTTCCGGCAATTCTATAAACACCATGTCACCCAGCAGGTCCTGCGCATGATCAGAAATCCCGATCGTGACGCTGTCGCCATCAACGGCAACCCATTCATGTGACTTCGTGTACTTCAGTTCTGCGGGAACATTACTCATATTGTTTTTCTCCTGGTATTAAGGGTTTGCTGATCTTTCAGATATAAGGTCAACAATCCTAGTGCTGCACGGCTTTGCCGTTACGGACAAACGGTAATTTAACGACAGTTGCGGTCACCTGTTTGCCGCGTATCTCAACCTTGCAGGTGCCGCCAGTCTCTTTCGAGACGCGCGCGAAGGCAATTGATTTACCCAGTGTCGGAGAAAAACCGCCACTTGTAATCTCACCACTTTCAAGACCATTCACAAAGATCTTCTGGTGGTTACGCAACACGCCTTTCTCTTCGAGGATCAGGCCAACGAACTTCTTCGTCACACCATCACTGCGCAATTTTTCGAGCGCCTCGCGTCCAATAAAATCACGGTCTTCCGGATCACGCGCCACAGTCCAGCCCAGGCCTGACTCGAGTGGCGAGGTTGTCTCGTCCATATCCGAACCATACAGGTTCATACCGGCTTCCAATCGCAGTGAATCACGCGCACCGAGACCGATTGGCTTGACGCCCACACCGTACAATGAACGCCACAGGTCATTGACCTGGCTGTCCGGCAGGATGATCTCGAAACCATCTTCGCCCGTGTAACCGGTACGTGATACGAACAATTCGCCCATTTGTACGCCTGTAAACGGTGCCAGTTCAGCAATCGTCGAACGAATCGGATCATCGTAAACCGAGCAGACCTTTTCGCGCGCATTCGGACCCTGCACTGCAATCATGGAAACATTCGACGGCTCAGTGATCTCAACATCAAATGGTTTGACCTGTTCGGTTACCCAGGCCAGGTCCTTGTCATGCGTGGCGGCATTGAAGACGACGCGAAACCAGTTCTCGTCCATGTAATAGACGATAAGATCATCGAGCACACCACCAGCCTCATTCAACATGCACGTATACAGTGCCTTGCCGGGTGTAGACAGGCGATCGACATTATTGGCAAACAGTTTGCGGAAAAACGCGCGCGTATCCGGGCCGGTAAAATCAACCACGCTCATGTGGGAGACATCAAACATGCCTGCATCATTGCGTACCTGGTGATGCTCATCAATTTGCGAACCATAGCGCAGCGGCATCTCCCAGCCACCAAAATCAACCATCTTAGCGCCCATGACAACATGTTTGTCGTATAGAGGTGTTTGTTTACCCATTCACTCGTTCCAATTCCGCGTGCTGCGCACAATAAAAAAGGGGTGGCAAATAACGACACTACTGTAGCGCTATTTGCCACCCCTCTGTCCAAAACCTGAGAGCTTAGCCCCTTCGGTGTGCCGTTAACCGGCCTCTCTCCAGAGGCAACATTATCTCCTGCGGTCCGTGTTACCTGAGCGTTTCCGGGTGGAGTTGCGCCTTCGGTGCCGCGCCACTAAGTCGGACGGGGTCTCTCCCACAGGGGTATTTGTTGCGAGGAAGATAATACCCTAATCAGCCGGACAGGGAAATGTTGCTTTTAACCTGCAGAGCCAGCCTGGCGATTTTTACGCATCATTAACCACAGTGCGGGGAGGGTACCGACTACCAGCATCAGCGCCGCAGGCGCCGCGAGCTCCAGACTTTCCTCGCTCGCCTCGATCCATATCCTCACCGGCAACGTATCAAAGCCGGTCGGCCGCAATATCAGGGTGGCAGGGAGTTCTTTCAGGGCATCGATAAACACAAGCACCCATGCGACGATCATGCCGTTACTGATCATGGGCAACACGACACGGCGCAGGTTTTCCAGGGGGCCTGCACCCAGAATACGCCCGGCCTGCTCAATAGATGGGGTCAGGTGCTGCAGAGAGGCTTCCTGTGACTGCAATGCCAGGGGCAGGAAGCGAATCACCAGCGCCATCAATAGCGCTGTCATACCGCCGTACAGGGGCGATAACACGACGAGGATAAAACTGAGTATGCCAAGCGCAATCACCGGGCCGGGCAGTACAAAGCCGATACTCGATAACTGTATATAACTCGCACTCAGGGTCGAACGCTTGCGAGTATGGAAAAATGCCACCGGGAAGGCTGCGATGATCGCAATTGTGGCTGCGGCAGCGGCGACTATCAGTGAATTGGAGACATAGCCCCAGAATGTGGCATCCAGTACGTCGTCCTGCCAGGCCTGCCAGCTCCAGTCCAGCATCCAGGCAAGCGGCAACAGGAAAGCAAACAGGGTTATCAGGCCCAGCCAGCCCCAGATCATACACTGCTCAAAGGTAGTCGCACTGCGCAGCGCTGCTCGGCGTTGTTGCGTGCCGGTTGCATAGTATCGCTGGCGTCGACGCGAATAACGTTCAAGTACGAGAAAAGACAGGCTCAGGAAGACGAGTACGAGAGATAAGCCGGCTGCTCCCTGGTAATCAAACCGACCTTCCATCTGTAGATAAATGCTTAACGTGAAGGTCTGGTAGCGCAACATACTCACTGCACCGAAATCGGACAGCACGTGCAATACAACCAGTGCAAGACCCGCGGCTATTGCAGGACGCAGCAACGGCAGGTTGACTCGCCAGAACACCTGCATGGGCGACAGCCCCTGGATACGGGCGGCCTCTTCAAGGCTCGGGTTACTGTGTTCAAGGGCGCTGCGTACAAGCAGAAAAACGTATGAGAAACCTGCAATCGACAGGATGAAGGTCACCCCGCCAACAGAGTATAAATCCGGGATTGCGACTGCATTGCCAAACACTGCCTGCCACGTCGAGCCTATCCAGCCATCTTCCTCGAACATGATCGTGTAGATATGGGCAAATACATAGGTCGGGATCGTCAGCGGCAACACCATGAGCCATACCGCAAGCTGTCTGCCGACAAATTCACGACGTGCAATCAACCATGCAGATGAGACGCCAAGTATAAAACTGCCAATCGCAACAAGTACGGCCAGTGACAAGGTGTTCCAGAGCAGGTCTGGCAGGCGTTCACTCCACAGTGATTGCCAGCCAGCCATGGATAGCTGGCTACTGCTATAAAGTACAAACAACAAAGGCACTGCCGCGATTACGACAATGCCTGTTGCGAGAAGCCCTAACCAGCCAACCCTGCGCTTCATAGACTGCCACGCGCGTACGGGCCAGGCCGGTTCGGCTATATATGTTTGTTCAATTGCAGACATGATGTCTGTCTATCTTACACCTCATTTCGAGTAGCTACGGCATGCCGACCTTGTCAAGCAGGTTCAGCGTCTCGATACGACGCTTGCCCAACTCGGCCATCGGTACATCAGCGACCTTGTAGCTGCCAGCTGCAGGAACCTCGGCGGCAGCCTGGATACCCTCTCGTGCCGGGTATTCGTTATTGACACCGGCAAACTGCTGCTGACCTTCAGCTGCGACAAAATAGCCGACCAGTTTCTCGGCAAGCAGCTTTTTCTTGCTGTATTTGCTGATGGCAACACCCGCAACATTCCATGCCACACCGATCTGTTTCTTGTCCTGGTCAGGCAACAGGATACGGATAGGCGCATCCGGGTGCTTGGCGAGGTGACGGTATATATAGTAGTGATTGACCAGGCCAATATCTTTCTTGCCCTGAGCTACCGCTTTGACAATCTTGCTGTGCTTGCTGAACAGCTTGTCACCTGCATTGTCCTTCATACCCTTGAGCCAGTCCGCGACGAACGCATCACCCATACTCATCTGGTACACGGTCACACCGGCTATAAAACTGCCATTGCTGCTATGTGTTATCGCAATGCGATCTTTCAGTCGTTGATCAGCCAGGTCAAACACTGATGTTACAAAGCCCAGATCTTTTGCATTCTTGTTCACGACAAGTACGCGGGCACGTGCTGACAGACCTACCCAACTGTTATCTTCAGCACGCAGGTTCGTCGGGATAACACTCACAATCTTGTCGTTAATCGGGGCGAACAGGCCAAGTTGGCTACCCGTCTGCAGGTTACCGGCATCATTACTGATAAATAGATCTGCAGATGTGCGCTCACCTTCAATGCGTAACTTGTTCAGCAGCGCGGTGGATTTGGCAGAATGCAGTATCACTTTGATACCGGTATCTGCGGTGAACTTTTCGATCAGCGGCTTGATAAACTTGTCCTTGCGACCGGAATAAACAACCAGTTCACTCGCATGAACAGCGGTCGTATAGGCGCTGGCAAAAATGCTGGTTAACAGCAGGCCGATCAGGCCTCGGAACAGCTTCGTCTTCATTTGACATACCCTTGGTTCACTCCACCGCTCATATAGCGGACAGGCCGGAGTTTGATTAAATGATAATTCTGAATGCTAATGATAATGATTATCATTTATTAATCAAGTGTTATCCTGTTAAACCATCACATATGTTCAATATTGATTATTAGATAAGACTTTTATTAGTAGTGAGTACTTACTTATATCCTATGAAGTTTCTGGTTTATCGATCTTAACAAGACGATTGATTGTCAAACCCTGTACGAGAATAGAGAAAATAACGACCGCATAGGTCGCTACCAGCAGGGTATCGCGCTCACTGCCAAGCGGCAAAGACAGGGCCAGTGCAACTGAAATGCCACCGCGCAGTCCACCCCAGGTCATGATCTTGACCGCATTTGGGCTGAATGTACGACGCATGCGCATGATACTGACCGGGATCCCGACACAGACAAACCGTGACAGAAGCACGAGCGGGATAATAAACATCGCTGCCAACCAACTGCTCCACTCAAAGCTCAGTACGAGGACTTCCATACCAATCAGGACAAACAACACGGCATTAAGAATCTCATCGACAAGTTCCCAGAACGTATCGAGGTGCTCACGTGTACGATCCGACATTGCCAGACGTCGCCCGTGGTTACCAATTAACAGGCCCGCGACGACCATAACAATCGGGCCGGACCAGTGTAAGGCACCCGCCAGGGTATACCCACCTAGTACGAGTGCAAGCGTGATCAACACTTCCACCTGGTAATTATCCACGCGACGCAACATCGTGTAGGCAACCCCGCCCAGTACAAGCCCCAACAGACCACCACCGATCACCTCGGCGACAAACAACGCACCAATACTCGACACCGTCGCCTCGTGACCTGCCGTGACAATACCCAGTAGCACAATGAACACGACAACACCGACCCCGTCATTAAACAGTGACTCACCCGTAATCTTCGTCTCAAGCGATTTGGGTACCCCGGCCTTTTTCAGGATACCTAACACGGCAATTGGATCGGTAGGCGAGA
>Ga0316207_10000590_pt1 | contig 54990 bp, 51 predicted proteins | sample 6weekpyrite_MG_FD_204943 | JGI IMG/M metagenome (GOLD analysis project Ga0316207, IMG submission 204943) | Microbial mat bacterial communities from mineral coupon in-situ incubated in ocean water Damariscotta River, Maine, United States -... | ecosystem: Environmental > Aquatic > Marine >...
TTATTCGCACAGCCTCTGATAAAGAGCTACAAACACAGCTTAATATTTTAAGCCAACAAGACCTTTTAACCGGCATTTACAATCGTCAGCATTTTATGGAATTGCTCGAGTCAACAATATCGAGAGTAAATGCCGAATCATCTCACAGTGCTCTGCTTTATATTGATCTTGATAATTTTGCTGCTATCAAACAAGAAGCCGGATTAGCGTCAAGCGACCTGGTTCTCAGTGATATTGCCAGTGTCATCGCTGAATTAGTTGAAGCCCCCGATGTTGTCGCACGCTTCAGTGATCACAGTTTCACCCTGCTCGTGAATGATGTTGATAAAATTAGTGACGTTGAGACATACGCTAATACGATACGTGAAACGATTGAAGACCATATTTCTGAGGTCACGAATAGTTCTTTCACAGTTACATGTAGCATCGGCATCAGCCCAATTGGCGAAAACACTTCTACGACTCAAGAGGTTATTTCACGTGCAGATCTTGCATGCAGCATTGCCAAAGAAAGTGGGGGTAACAGTGTCCATTTACATAACCCTGTAGCAGATGAACAAGCAGGTAAAGACCGTAATGCGAGCTGGATTGATGCCATCAACACAGCACTAAAGGAAGACAAGTTTTATCTCGCATTCCAACCCATTGTTAGTTTACATGGTGATACACACGAAAATTATGAAGTACTGCTACGCATGTCTGATGATGAAATGCACGAAGTGCTTCCTGAACAATTTTTGCCCGCTGCTGAACATGCTGAATTAATGTCCGATATTGATCGTTGGGTGATTAATCATGCCATGCAAGCACTTGCTGCGGCACAAGCAGAAGGCAATCAAACAAAGTTCTTTATTAAAATATCAGGCAGTTCATTAGCCGATAACAGTTTACTGCCCTGGATTAGCGAACAATTGAAAGAACAACGTTTATCAGGTGATTCGCTCATATTTGAGCTCGATGAATCGAGCGCAGTAATGCACCTGGGCCAGGCAAAATCCTTCATTAACGGTGTAAAACAACTTCACTGTCAGGTCGTACTTGACCACTTTGGTAGCGGTTTGAACTCCATCAAAAATCTAAAACATTTAGATGCCGACTATTTAAAAATTGATGGCAGTTTGATTAGTAGCCTCGCCAATGACGAACAAAACCAAGAAACCGTCCAATCTATCATTCAAACTGCACATTCAATGGGCAAATTGACCATTGCTGAGTTCGTGCAAGATGCCAATAGCCTCGCCCTTCTCTGGCAGTTTGGGGTTAATTACATTCAAGGTTACTTCTTGCAAGAACCCAGCACGACCCTTGATTATGATTTCAGTAGCGAAGACTAGACCCTGAACCTTTGGCAAAGATTAGGGTCCTCACAATGACCAGAACCTGCAGAGCAGGTGCAGGAAATCCCTAACGAAGCTCGAAGAGATTTTAGGGAGAACGAGTAGCTTTCTGTGAGAACCAACCCAATGTCATCATTAATTTAAAAAGTTATTAATCCAGCACGTGTGATACTAAGCCATCTGCTAATTTAGGTTCAAACCATGTTGATTTAGGTGGCATCACATTACCTGAGTCAGCTACATCCATAAGTTGATCAATACGCGTTGCAAATAACGAGAATGCCACTGCCATCTCGCCACTATCAACACGTTTTTCTAATTCTTCAAGACCTCGAATACCACCGACAAAATCAATTCGTTTATCTCGACGTAAATCACTGATACCTAATAATGGTTCAATTAGATTATCTGATAATAAACTCACATCTAGTGATGCCACTGGATCATTTTCAGGAATAAGTGATGAATTAATTTCCAACTTAAACCACTGTCCCGCAACATACATACCAAATTCGCCATTACCGGCAGGTTTAACGGCTCTATCACTCTTTGTGACAGTAAAATTCTCAGCAACCTTGGTTAACAGTTCATCTTCATCAAGGCCATTAAGGTCTTTAATTACGCGATTATAATCAAGAATCATCATTTGATTATCAGGAAAGATAACTGATAAAAAATAATTATAATTTTCATCTCCCGTATGGGCGCTATTCTCTGATTGTCGTTTTTTCGCTACTCGTGATGCAGCCGCAGAACGGTGATGCCCATCTGCAATATACAAACAATCCATTGCATCAAATATTGAAGTTAATTGACTCACTACTTCTTCATCAGACACTGACCATAAAGTATGCTTCACGCCATCATCTGCGGTAATGTCCACATCCGCTTCTGTACTCGTAATATTTGCTGCAATCGCATCCACCTCTGGAGAATGTTTATAAGTCAAGAACACCGGGCCTGTCTGAGTATTCAATGTATCAACATTGCGTACTCGATCATCTTCTTTATCAGGTCGAGTAAATTCGTGCTTACGGATACGATTAGTGTCGTAATCTTTAACAGATGCCGCAGCCACTATTCCGGTTTGCACATGCTCTCCCATGACTAAACGATAAAAGTAATAACTTGGTTTCTCATCACGTGCCAGCACATTTGAATCGATCATATGTTGCAGGTTTTCTGCACCTTTTGCGTAGACCTCATCAGTGTAAGGATCGGTACCTTCTGGCAAATCAATCTCAGGTTTAGATATGTGCAAGAAACTCCATTCCCGGCCTTCCACCCTCTTCCTGGCTTCAGCGGAATTCAATACATCATAAGGCGGGGCGGCTACATCTTCTGCTCGACTAGAAACAGGACGAAGACCAGTAAAAGCTCTAATTAACGTCATTTCGTTGCTCTCCAGCAATATTTTATGGTGGCACATTCTACACGAGCTTTATAACAACAGACAGTCGAGCTCAGAAAATAATATTATCGTTCAATATATCCTATTGATTTAATAGGGAATTAATTTATTAATGTGAAATAGCTCACAAAATTGCGAGCGATACGATGGCGAGGCTTCTTATCTACGGCAAGCATTAAGACTCCATGCTATGCTTGAAAGGTTATAAATAGAGATTAAAATCGATGTTTGACCATAAATCAGATGATTTGCATTCCGGATTTTCATTACGTGCGGCTCTCAGCATCGGAAAATTCAAGTATGCCCAAGCATTAAAGCAAATCGCCGATATGTTACCGAAACATATCCCAATTGCACTGAAACTATCATTTGTAATCTCTTTATTAATCACGCTAGGCATGGTTTTGCTAGGCTCGGTCGTTATTACCAATCAAGAGAAACTACTACGTAACCAAATTAATGCACACGGTAATACCATAGCTAGTCAACTTGCGGAATCAGTTAAAGAGCAAATCCTTGCCAGCGACAAACTAAGCCTTAGTGTCATGACGAAAAACATGACCAATGATGAAAATATTCTAGGTACAGCCGTTTTTAATGACAAAGGCAACCTCCTCGCAACTGCTGGTGTTGCTCCAAATACAGAATGGACCTCGCAACTCGGTTTAGACAAAGGCAAAGCTAAGACGAATACGCACGAATGGCAGCAACAGGATAAATCGGGAAAAATTGAAAAACTAGTTTCATTTCTACATCCTGTACATTTTCTAGATGTGACAGCAGGTTATGTACTTATCACGTTTAGCCGTTCATCTTTTGACATGGCTATTACAGACTCAGTCCGTGCGGTTACTGCAGCCACTATTCTGATGATATTTATCGCAATCGTTATTTCATTCGTCATGGCTCGAAAAATATCTCAGCCCATCAATCACCTTATGAACGCCAGTCGCGCAATAGATAAAGGGCAGTATCATTATCGTATTAAAGAAAGACGCAACGATGAAATTGGCAGTTTAATTGATAATTTCAACTCAATGGCTGATGGCCTACTCAAAAAGAATCAAGTTGAAGATGCCTTCTCGCGCTTCGTATCAAGTAATGTTGCCAAACAAATATTAAGCGATCTTGATAATGTGGAAATTGGTGGAGAACATGTTGAAGGCACTGTGTTATTTGCCGATATTGTTGGCTACACCGACATTTCTGAGCACATGACACCACGCGCCACTGCTGAACTATTAAATGAGTTCTTCTCTTATATTGGCGAAGCTAGCAAACTATACAACGGCACAATCGATAAATTCATGGGTGATTGTGCAATGATTGTGTTTGGTGTGACTGAGAACGATGCAGACCACCGCTTTCATGCGATTGCCTGTGCTGTGCTTATTCAGCAATTGGTTGAAGAATTAAATAATGATCGCGTAGCTAATGGTCTTTTCCCTGTGCAGTTTAGACTTGGCATTAATAGTGGCGAAATGCTCGCTGGCAACATGGGTTGTAAAGACCGCATGGAATTCACTGTAGTTGGCGATGCTGTTAATCTAGCATCACGACTCTGCACCTTCGCCGCACCTGGAGAAGTCGTTATTAATAAAGATCTCTACCAAAGTACTGACGTCAGTGAACGTGTATTGGTTCAAGAACATATGCCTATCCAGCTACGTAGCAGGAAACACCCGGTTCTCACCTATTTGGTAGAAGGCCTTAATGAACAGTACCAAAGCATTGTCACAAAACAATCACAGCTCATAATCTCAAACAAAGTAGCCGCATGAAGAACCTTCTCACCTTATTACTGCTTTGCCAACTGTTATTCCTAGCTGGATGCTCTTCATTGGCAAAACAAGAAGGCTTGCCTTCTATGTCACAAATCGACACTTGGGTTAATAATGATCAATATGGCCTGGCACTAACATCTCTTGAACATATCTCACCGAGTGAAAAATTATTTGCTGCCTACGTTGAAAAACGTAAAACCATCCTTATCTTGGCTGCTGCCTATGAGCAGGCCGTATTAAGAGAAACCCAAAAGCACATCGATAAAGAGGAATGGACAGCAGCCATTCAAAACCTGAGCACTGCGCGTAAAAACTACCCTAACAGTCGAGTCATACATGACCGCTACAACGCGGTTATTAAGCAACAACAGCAACGTATTCATAAATTTGATGCGAAATCATTATTAGCACGCGCAAAACTTCTCTACAACAAGCTCCCCATTAGCCAAAGAGATGTTTCTAGTTCACCAATAAATATCTCTGCACAATGGGATCTACAAAGCCTTAAAAACGAATTATCTGACATGCATACACGCCTAATGGCCATGACAGAACAACTGCTTGATGATAACGAAATTACGCTTGCCCAAATGTGCCTAGATCAAGCGAGAGTACTCACCAAAGACACCCAGTCATTAGCTAGCATTGAAATTTTACAAGCAAAGATAAACCATCAAAAGAATTTGCGACGAGCCTCTGCAGAAAAAATTCGTGCCGAAAAAGAGCTTCGCACAACGTTATCAAAGAAGAAAAAGCACAGCCGCAAGGTCAGTCATCTTATAAAGAAGATTCAACACTTACTTAAAAAGAATCACTTAATTTCTGCACAAAAAAAACTGACAGAACTAGCGAGACTCGCTCCTAATAGTAATGTGTTATCAAAGCTCAAAACAGAACACCGAAATAAGGTAGACAAGCGTGTTCATAGTTTGACTGAACAAGGAAATAGTTTATACCGACAAGAAAAAATAGCCGAGGCCAAAAAGGTCTGGCAAGCTGCTTTAAAACTGGACAAGAAAAACAAAACCTTACAAGTACAAATTCGTCGTGCCGATCGAGTGCTAATGAAACTTGAAGAGCTACGAACAAGAAAATCGTCTGTTAGACAATAAATCCGTTACTTATCTACAGCCATGATCGAATCAACCTTTTGGTAACCCCGAGGTAATTTTCGACCGCGTTTACCATGCTCCGCCATGTAATGCTCCATATCAGCCTGACTCAACGTAACATGTTTCTTACCTGACTGAATTCGCAATTTTTGATCACCTGTGATCACCGCCATTGCACAGGCATATTCCTCCCCTGCTTTTAGTTTCTTCGATGGAATATTGATCATCTTAATACCCTTGCCTCGCGCCATCTCCGGTAACTCATGTGCATCTATAATAAGCAAGTGCCCTTCGCTGCCAACAATCGCAACCCAATCTTCCGCCACATCTGTTATTCGCGACACGCCGAGTGACTTAGCAAATTTACCGGTATTAAGCATGCTCTTGCCTGCTTTATTCTTCGCGTACAAATCTCCTAACCGGGTAACGAAACCATAGCCTGATGTGCTGGCAACAAGAAACTTATCGTCGGGCTTACCAATCATGACGCCCTCAAAAGTGGCTCCATCAGGTGGATTCACGCGACCTGACAAGGGTTCACCCAAGCCCCGAGCAGAGGGTAATGAATGTGTTACAACAGTATAAACACGTCCTGTTGAATCAAGAAAAACACTTTGCTCATTACTTCGCCCGCGACATGCGTCTCGATATTCATCACCTGCTTTGAAGTTCACTGTCAATGGGTCCATTTCATGCCCCTTACCGGAACGAATCCAACCCTTCTTCGACAATATAACAGTGACAGGATCAGACGAAATCAATGAACTCTCATCAATTGCCTGTGCAGCTTCTCGCGTAACGATTGGTGAACGGCGATCATCACCAAATTTATCAGCATCTTCTTTTAATTCTGTTTTGACCAGTGTTTTCAAACGTGCCTTCGACCCTAGTGTCTTTTGTAAGTAGTCACGTTCTTTAGCAAGTTCTTTTTGTTCTGTTTTGATCTTAATTTCTTCGAGCTTAGCAAGGTGACGTAATTTCAACTCAAGGATAGACTCAGCTTGACGATCTGTTATTTTAAACTTCTTCATCAAGACTGGTTTGGGTTTGTCTTCAGTACGAATAATCTTGATAATTTCGTCAATATTCAAAAAGGCAATCAATAAACCATCTAATACATGTAAACGGTCCAACACTTTATCTAGACGGTATTCCAGGCGACGGGTTACCGTTGCAACACGATATTTCAACCATTCCGTCAATATCTCTCTGAGATCTCTTACTTTAGGCCGACCATCAATACCGATCATATTCATATTAACGCGATAGGTGCGCTCAAGGTCAGTCGTTGCAAATAAGTGCGCCATGAGTTCATCTCGATTAACTCGATTTGAACGCGGCACAATCACTAAACGTGTCGGATTCTCATGATCAGACTCATCACGAAGGTCTTCTACCATCGGTAATTTTTTCGCCGTCATCTGTCCTGCTATCTGCTCTAGTACCTTACCGCCCGATACTTGATGAGGTAATGCTGTCAGAACAATTTCGCCATCTTCCACTTCGTAACAAGCACGCATACGAATACTGCCACGTCCTGTCTCATAGACATCGCGAATTTCTTGCTTAGATGAAATAATTTCAGCGTTGGTAGGAAAATCGGGGCCCTTAACAAACTTGGCTAAATCTTTTACTGTTGCCTTACTGTTGTCCAGTAAATAGATACACGCAGAAACAACTTCTTTCAAATTATGAGGTGGTATATCTGTTGCCATGCCAACCGCAATACCCGTTGTACCATTCAACAAAATATTCGGGACACGTGCTGGCAACAATGACGGTTCCTTCAGCGTACCATCAAAATTCGGCACCCACTCAACAGTACCCTGCTCGAGTTCGCCTAACAGGGTTTGTGCGTAGGCCGTTAATTTTGATTCGGTGTAACGCATCGCAGCAAATGACTTTGGATCATCTTGCGAGCCCCAGTTACCCTGACCATCAATAATGGGATAGCGGTAAGAAAACGGCTGTGCCATTAACACCATGGCTTCATAACAAGCACTATCACCATGTGGATGAAACTTACCTAAAACATCACCTACCGTCCTTGCTGACTTTTTATGCTTCGAGCTAGCCGACAAACCAAGCTCAGACATTGCATAGGTAATGCGACGTTGTACCGGCTTCAGGCCATCGCCAATATGAGGCAAGGCACGATCAAGAATGACGTACATCGAATAATCGAGGTAGGCACTTTCGGTAAAATCTTTTAACGGTAACTCTTCAATACCTTCGAAGTTGAGCTCCGCCGTTGGTGTTTCAACCACTTTAGATTTTTTCGATTTAGTTGTTTTTCTTTTGCCAGCCATAGGATATATCTTGTCTAATTAATCTTTGCCAGAGCGCCTTTCTTTTCCAACCACTTTTTACGGTCAGGAGCGCGTTTTTTAGCTAACAACATGTCCATTGTTTCGTTGACTCTGTCTTTGGATGCAATGGTGAGTCGCACTAAACGTCGTGTCTCGGGTGCAATCGATGTTTCACGTAGTTGCATCGGGTTCATTTCACCCAGGCCTTTGAAACGTTGAATATTAACTTTGCCTTTTTTCTTCTCCGCCTTAATGCGATCTAATATTCCCTGTTGTTCATCATCATCAAGGGCGTAATACACTTCCTTACCCACATCAATGCGGTACAGAGGAGGCATCGCCACATAGATGTGTCCTGCCTCAACCAAGGGGCGAAAATGCCGTAAGAATAATGCACAAAGTAATGTAGCAATATGAAGCCCGTCTGAATCCGCATCAGCGAGAATACAAATTCGCCCATAACGTAATGAGCGCATATCCTCAGAACCGGGATCAACGCCAATGGCTACACTGATATCGTGTACTTCTTGAGAGGCGAGTACTTGGGTTGAAGCCACTTCCCATGTGTTTAATATTTTACCGCGCAGTGGCATCACCGCCTGAAACTCGCGATCACGTGCCTGCTTTGCAGAACCACCCGCTGAGTCACCTTCCACCAGGAATAATTCACTCCGCGTCACATCTTGGAAACTGCAATCAGCTAACTTACCAGGTAATGCCGGGCCAGTCGTCACACGTTTACGAGCCACTTTCTTACCTGCTGCTAAGCGACTCTGGGCATTGTTAATTGCCAACATCGCAATGCGTTCGCCGGCTTCTGGATGTTGATTTAGCCACATGCTAAAGGCATCCTTCGCCACACCGGAAACAAAGGCGGCTGATTCACGTGATGATAGACGCTCCTTAGTCTGGCCCGAGAACTGAGGGTCATGATGTTTTAACGACAAAATGTAGCAACAACGATCCCAAACATCTTCGGGGGCAATCTTCACGCCACGGGGTAATAGTTTACGGAATTCACAGAACTCACGCACTGCATCGGTCAGCCCTGCCCGTAGCCCATTGACGTGGGTACCACCTTGTATTGTCGGGATTAGGTTGACATAACTTTCTGCAATAACTTCACCACCGTCGGGCAACCAAGCAACCGCCCAGTCTGCCGCCTCATGTTCGGCTTGCATTGAACCCATGAACGGTTCATCCGGCTCCTTCGCCTGTTTACCAATTGACTCGTTCAAATAATCTTTTAAGCCATCTTCGTAATACCACGTCATTGAGTCTTTGGTTTTTTGATTTTTAAAGACGACTTCAAGACCTGGGCATAGAACCGCTTTGGCGCGCAATACATGGATTAGGCGTGGTAACGAATAGTTGGTTGAATCAAAATATTTTTTATCTGGCCAGAACCGTAGAGTGGTACCAGTATTGCGCTGCCCAACCTTCCCAATCACCTTGAGTTTTGAAGCCGTTTTACCATTCTTAAACGAAATATGATGTTCTTTACCACCACGACGTATCCATATTTCAAGATTTGTCGATAAGGCATTAACTACCGAAATGCCAACACCATGTAAGCCACCTGAAAATTGGTAATTACTATTGGAGAACTTACCACCGGCATGAAGTCGCGTTAAAATAACCTCAACACCTGATATCTTTTCTTTAGGATGTTTGTCGACTGGCATGCCTCGACCATCATCCTTCACTTCGATTGATCCATCTTTAAAAAGGGTGACTTCAATTTTAGATGCATGACCTGCTAAGGCTTCATCAACACTATTATCAATCACCTCTTGGGCCAGGTGATTAGGACGGGTGGTATCGGTATACATGCCCGGACGTTTACGTACCGGTTCTAAGCCGCTGAGGACCTCAATCGAAGAGGCATCGTACTTACTACTCATGAAATAACATTATCCCTTAGTGCTTTTATTAGTCACTTATTTCGCCTGTGCCTTGGAAATCTTCCGGATATTCTATCTTCTGGAGTACTTCTCTTACAGGGTTAGGTGTTTGGCGTTCATTACACATGTAATGACGGAAAAAGTCGTAGCGATGAACCATATATCCATTATTTTGAATTCTTTCCCACTTAGAGGTTCTTGCCTTTACAAGTTTGTTATCATACGTTCCGTAAGCATAGGTTCGGAATTCAGCAGTCTGGCAACGAATCCCTTCAAATAAGACATTCTTTGCACCGCTATTAGATTCAAGAACAACCGTGTACCTTGTAATACCATCGTCGTTAGAAACAGATATGTTTTTACTATCGATATAAAAATTAAATGGCATGTCTGCCCGATCGACCTCAACCTTAAGCAAATCATCAGACTGAGGAAAAGCGGGAATAATAACGTTGCCTTCCTTCCACTTCTCACCTGGAATAAAACCACCTAGATCAGGCTCATCCGTATCCTGAGCAGCATAACAAGGTGAGGCAACAAAGGCGCAAATAAGGAAAAATACTCGGTATAAAAAAGGAATGTCTCTCATAATCATGACAGTGTACCGTGCATCCGGCGCAGGTCAAACTTCAGTTTAAAGCAGATCAGCAGCGAGACTATCTCTTACCGGGGCTAACAAGGGTTCTACACTCGATGTATAGGCCGGGTGTTCAATGCCTACCGAAATGGCGGCACCTTGCTTAACGGCTTCCGCCATCGCATCGCTCAGTTCAAAGCGCATAAAATGTACTGCGGAGGTCTTGCCTTCTTCGCTTCGATCCATGTCTTCATCTGCAATCGCAAAGACCCGGTCAAAATCGACAACCTGTACCCAAACCTTATCTTCAATGCGAACCATTTTTTCCAAAGCCGCTTGACGTTCAGTCACATCGGTATATTCGATCATGAACGTCGCCTTCCAATTACGACCATCTGGAATAAGTGGGTTATAAGCACCTAGTTCTTCCTCAATCCCATCAGCCTCAAAAATCTTCTCGATTCGCAACATTTCTTGAATTTGATATTGAATCGTCAATTGGTCTTCAAAATACAGTGTGCAATGATCGCCTATCATCACTTGACGGTTTTTCTTATGTGACATCACTCTGGCACGAAATTCATTGCGCTCAGCCGCATATGTCTCAAGACTCATTAAATCTTCACGGGATAACTTACTCATTAGCTTCTACCTACCAATTAAATGCCATACGCCTTACGCAGCAGGCTTAAGGGATGTTCAGGGTGACTGCCATCAGCAAGGCCATTGGCGATCTGTTCACCAGCCATTGGACAGTCACTGGAATAGTGATCTGGTTTTGCCTGTTTAACTTTATTCACCACAGGGCGAGCAATCTTCATCGAAATTTTATGAAATTCTTTCTTTACTGCATAAGTCCCATCATGGCCGGAACAACGTTCTATTACTTCAATTTCAGTTTTCGGAACCAGTTTTAAGAGATCACGGGTTTTTAAACCTATTTTCTGAACGCGTTGATGGCAGGCTACTTGGTAACTCACCTTACCCAGAGAGGTTGCAAAGTCTGTCTTTAACTTGCCGTCCTTGTGACGCAACATCAGGTATTCAAACGGGTCGTAAATAGCCGCCTTCACCTTCTGTACTTCCGGGTCATCGGGAAACATCAATGGCAATTCTTGTTTAAACATTAATACACAGGAAGGCACAGGTGCAATAATATCCCAACCAGCATCAACCATACGTGCCAATTCAGGTATATTTACCCGCATTGCCTTTTCTACCGCATCCAAATCACCCAGTTCAAGCTTGGGCATGCCACAACATTGTTCCTTATCGACCAACGTGACAGGAATACCGTTATGCGCAAACACAGCAAGTAGGTCTTCACCTAATTCAGGGGCATTATGATTACCGTAGCAAGTTGCGAATAAAGCAACTCGACCATTAGTATGCATTGTTGGATCGGCCTCATCTTCATCAAGCCCATTATTTATGAAACGTTTTCGCAGGGTCTTGGTGTGATAGGTGGGTACAACCGCATCGGCATGAACGCCAAGAGTCTTTTCCATTAATTTTCGCAGCGGTTTATTTTTATTCACCGAATTCACAATACCGGTAACAATCGGGATACCGGCTAATTTACCAACTGCATCTGTCGAAGAAAGTATTTTGTCTCGTTTACTTGCACCCTCTTTTTTAAACTTAACTGCCTTAGCACGGAGCATGGTATGCGGGAAATCCAGGTTCCATTCGTGCGGAGGGACATAGGGGCACTTTACTAAATAACAAAGGTCACAGAGATAACAATGGTCAACCACTTGCCAGTAATCTTTTTTTGCAACGCCATCCACTTCCATCGTGTCAGATTCATCAACCAAATCAAACAGTGTTGGGAAAGCATTACATAAACTCACACACCGACGACAGCCATGACAAATGTCATAAATGCGTTCGAGTTCAGTAAATAGATTTTCTTCATCCCAAAAAGCGTCACTATGCCAATCAAGGGGATGCCGAGTCGGTGCATCCAAACTACCTTCACGAATGATGGTTTTTCCCATTGCTTTTAATCCTTTGCACAATGCTTTTGCTCTTAAAACATCAGAGCCGGCATACGCCGGCCCTGATTCAGTAACACAACACGAACAAATTAGTCGTCAAGTGAATCAAGTGCCTTTTGGAAACGGTTCGCATGTGAACGCTCTGCCTTAGCAAGTGTTTCAAACCAATCCGCGATTTCATCAAAACCTTCTTCACGTGCTGATTTAGCCATACCTGGGTACATGTCAGTATACTCATGTGTTTCGCCGGCAATCGCTGCTTTCAAGTTATCTGAGGTTGCACCAATAGGTAGACCTGTTGCTGGATCACCAACGACTTCAAGGTATTCAAGGTGTCCATGCGCATGGCCTGTCTCACCCTCTGCAGTTGAACGGAAAACGCTCGCTACATCATTGTAACCTTCAACGTCTGCTTTTGCTGCAAAGTACAGGTAACGACGGTTAGCTTGTGATTCACCGGCAAATGCGGCTTTCAGGTTTTCTTCTGTTTTACTGCCTTTAAGGTCCATATAGGTAATCCTCCAAAATGATAGTCAAGATTTACAAACATAGGCACTGCCACACTTCAAACAGCCCCTTTAGAATGATTCTAAATTACGCGGTTCACTAAAAACTGTCAAGCATCTAGCTCAGTAAACACATCACAGTTTGACGCTAGCGGTCAGGCTAAGGTAACGTACGCGCGATAGTAGAGAATATGCGCTCTGAAACAAAATGAAAAGTATAAATTATGCCAAAAAAATCTGATAAAAAAGCACTCGCTGGTGACTTCGAGGCATCAATGGCTGAACTTGAATCATTGGTTGAGCGAATGGAACAAGGCGAAACCAAACTCGAAGATGCCCTTCAGGACTTTGAACGTGGTATTGCCTTGACCCGGGCGTGCCGTCAATCACTTTCAGATGCTGAGCAAAAAGTACAAATCCTGCTGGAACAAAACAGCGAGGCAGAACCAGAGACCTTTAACGACGGTGACTGATAACGTTCCCCTACAAAACCTTATTGAAGAATACCAGCAACGCGTCGAAACGAAATTGGCGGACTGGTTACCTACTGAGCACACCTTACCCGAGAATCTCCACGGAGCAATGCGCTATAGCGTCCTCAATGGTGGGAAGCGTGTCAGAGCCATTCTTGTCTATATGGTCGGCAAAGCACTTAATATCTCCCCCAAAGCGCTAGATGGTGCAGCCTGTGCGGTTGAAATTATTCATGCCTATTCGCTTATCCATGATGATCTTCCTGCGATGGACGACGACGACCTACGCCGCGGCAAACCTACTTGCCACCGCCAATTCGACGAAGCCACTGCGGTGCTAGCGGGTGATGCATTACATTCATTGGCTTTTTATATCCTTGCTCATGATCCAGATATGGGATCCAGCGATCACAAGCGTCTGCAAATGGTCGAATGCCTCGCGCGAGCGATTGGTTCACGTGGCATGGCGGGTGGTCAGGCCATCGATCTTGCCAGTGAAGGTAAAACACTGACACTGGCAGAGTTAGAAAATATGCATATCCATAAAACAGGTGCGCTCATTAGAGCCAGTGTTGAACTGGCAACATTATCAGGTGATTGCCCGACGAGCCATCAAAAGGCACTCGACAAATATGCCAAATGCATCGGCCTGTCCTTCCAGATCCGAGACGATATTCTTGATATCGAGGCCGATACAGACACACTGGGCAAACCACAGGGTGCCGATATTGCCCGTAATAAATCAACCTACCCCTCTTTGCTGGGCATGGGTGAGGCCAAGCGCTGGGCCAAAGAACTACACCAAGATGCAACTCAAGCTGTTGATATACTTGGTGAAAAATCAAAACCCTTGCAGTGGTTATCAAGTTACATCATTGAGCGAGGCCACTAAAATCGAGGCCCAGTTTACCCAATAGCCAATAAGCTTTATTTACCACCACAATTTCCTTGCAAGTTCGCCGACAAAGACCGATCATTGCCGACCCGTAAATGCTGTAAATCACCATGAATGTGACCGAAAACTATCCATTACTGAGTCAAATCGACAATCCGAGTGAATTGCGTGAGCTAGAAACTTCGCAGTTAAATCAACTTGTCGATGAAGCACGCCGCTTTCTTATTGATACGGTGAGTCGCACTGGTGGTCATCTGGCGGCTAATTTGGGTACGGTTGAACTCACGGTTGCACTACATTACGTATTCCAAACACCGCATGACCAACTCGTTTGGGATGTGGGACACCAAAGCTATATACACAAGATACTGACCGGCCGTCGCGAGGCCATGTCGACCATTCGCCAACAAGATGGACTAGCCGGATTCCCTAAGCGCAGTGAAAGCGAATATGACAGCTTTGGTGTCGGCCATTCCAGCACTTCGATCAGCGCTGCCCTCGGTATGGCGCTCGCCTCGAAACAAACTGGCAGCGATAAACGAGCCTGTGCCATTATTGGTGATGGTGCGATGACAGCCGGCATGGCTTTTGAGGCACTCAATCATGCTGGCGATCTCGATGCTAATCTGTTGGTCATCCTGAATGACAATGATATGTCGATCTCTCCCAATGTAGGTGGCCTATCAAATTATCTTGCGCGCGTTCTGTCAGGCAAATTGTATTCTGGTATGCGGGAGGGCAGTAAAAAAGTTCTCAGCACCATCCCGCCTGTATGGGAGTTGGCAAGACGTGCCGAGGAGCACATGAAAGGTATGGTGGTTCCAGGTACCTTATTTGAAGAACTCGGTTTCAATTATATTGGCCCTATTGACGGACATGACCTACCCACACTGATTAAAACCTTACGCAACCTCAGAGAGCTGCCAGGCCCACAGTTCCTGCATATCGTCACTCAGAAGGGCAAAGGTTACGCACCAGCTGAAGAGAACCCCTGTGGCTTCCATGGTGTGTCCAAGTTTGATCCTGAAAGCGGCGAAGCCCTGGCCACCCCTGGGAGTGGCCCAACTTATACCCAAATTTTTGGCCAGTGGCTCTGTGATATGGCTGCACAAGATAAACATCTCATGGCCATCACCCCCGCCATGCGTGAAGGCTCAGGTATGGTCACGTTTGCCAAACAATACCCAGACCAATACGTCGACGTGGGCATTGCAGAGCAACATAGCGTAACGCTGGCCGCAGGTCTTGCCTGTGAAGGCGTTAAACCCGTTGTCGCCATTTATTCAACTTTCCTGCAACGTGCCTATGACCAACTCATCCACGATGTAGCTATTCAGGACCTACCAGTATTATTTGCTATAGACCGCGCAGGCTTAGTAGGTCCCGATGGCCCAACCCATGCTGGCATGTTTGATCTGAGCTACCTACGCTGCATTCCCAATATGATGGTGATGGCGCCAACGGATGAAAATGAATGCCGTCAGATGCTTACCACCGGCTATCAGCACAATGGTCCAGCTGCTGTGCGTTACCCACGCGGAACCGGCACAAATGCTGAAGTGGATACTGAATTAACCACTCTGCCTATAGGTAAAGGGCAAATCACCCGTCAAGGCAGCAAAGTGGCTCTATTAGTATTTGGCAGCCCACTCCAAGAAGCAATGATTGCAGCTAACACATTAGGTGCGAGCGTGGCCAATATGCGTTTCGTCAAACCGATTGACGATGCACTCATCGCCAAGTTAGCGGCTTCACATGATCTACTCGTCAGCATCGAGGAAAACGTCATCGCTGGCGGCGCAGGTAGCGCTATTCAGGAGTCATTAATGGCTCAGGGAATTACAATTCCGCTCCTGCAACTCGGTCTTCCGGATAAATTTGTCGATCATGGCGACAGAAATGTCCTATTAAGTGCCTGCGGACTCGATTCCAGTGCTATAATCCGCGCCGTTGAAAACCGATTAGAAGACGCGGATTGCGTGTCTCGGCCGGTACGCGTAAAATAATTCCTTAGCATTTTAGTCAGGTTATTGTAATGGGCGCCCGCTATACGCTTAAAGTTGTTTCCGATTTTGCATCGGCACATACCCTCCGAGATTACCCTGGAGCCTGTAGCCGCATGCATGGCCATAATTGGAAAGTGGAAGCAGAAGTTGTTGCCAGCAAACTGGATACAACCGGCATGGGTATTGATTTCAAGAAAATTAAACTTGCCGTCAAGGAATTAACTGACACGCTGGATCATCGTTATTTAAATGAGATTGAGCCTTTCGACAGTATTAACCCTACTGCCGAAAATATCGCGGCCTGGTTATATCAGGGCTTAAGCAAGAAATTAAACAATGAACACATACAAGTTAGCGCGCTCACCCTCTGGGAAACAGAACGTGCCTGTGTGAGATATACCGAGGAATAAAAGCATGACTTCCAGCTGCACGACCAACACTGAGATTGCTGACGTTCAGAATTCTGAAGATACGCGCCACATTGCCATCGACAAAGTCGGTATTAAAGACATTCGTCACCCTGTCGTTGTTAACGACCGTAGCGGTGGGCAACAACACGTCGTAGCCAATTTCAACATGTATGTGAACCTGCCTCATAACTTCAAAGGCACGCACATGTCGCGATTTGTTGAAATTCTCAACCAACATGAACGCGAACTTACCGTTAAGTCATTTAAAGAAATGATGACCGAAATGATTGAACGTCTGGATGCTGACTCAGGTCACATTGAAATGAGCTTCCCTTATTTCATGAATAAAAAAGCCCCCGTATCTCGGGTAGAAAGTCTATTAGATTATGACGTAACTTTTATTGGTGAAATTAGCAATAATGAACCTGCACTCACCGTCAAAGTAGTTGTGCCTGTGACGAGTCTGTGTCCTTGTTCGAAAAAGATCTCTGACTACGGTGCTCACAACCAACGTTCTCACGTGACTGTTTCAGTAAAAACATCCGGCTTTATTTGGATTGAAGATCTTATTGATCTCGTTGAAAAACAGGCTTCTTGCCAACTTTATGGCTTATTAAAACGCCCCGATGAAAAACACGTCACTGAAGAAGCGTATAACAATCCTAAGTTTGTTGAAGACATGGTGCGTGATGTCGCAGCCCAATTAAACAGTGATGAACGTATTACTGCTTACACAGTAGAGTCAGAGAACTTTGAATCGATTCATAACCACTCTGCCTATGCGTTGATCAGCAAAGACAAAAGCCAGGATTAAAATTTCTTTTTCAGCTTAAGTGATGAACCTTCGTTCTTCATTTCAAGCTGACCAAGAAATGACATGCCAAGCAAGACCTTATGGGGACTATCACTGTCATTCACAAAGGCCTTAACATTAGTCAGAATTAATTGCCCCACTTGCACCTTGTTCAACGTAATGCTCCAGGTATTCACCGGGCCATTTGCTGTATTGGCGTAACCACGCCGCCCATACTGCCTGTAATCTATTCCTAACCGTCGCGCTTCATTTCTGTTCATGGCGATATGCGATGCACCTGTGTCGACAAGAAAACTGACTGGAAAATTATTAATACTTCCAACGACATTAAACATGCCTAGCTCATCTTTATAAATTGAAACTTCCGGCTGTTCATCACGTTTGAATGTCGAACCAATATGGCTGCCGAGCTGGTAACTTCTTTGCACGCCATCAATCTCAATGACCGCCTCATTACTCGTTGATGAAATCAGTTTGGCACCCTCAGGTGAAACCTTGCCGAGTTTTAATATACGTTGCACGCCATCAATTTTGACAATGGCCTTGTTACGAAATAAACCAAGCACGTACACATCAACAGCCAGCACCTGACTCGTTAAGGTGAGCAGAAAAGCACTTACGAAAATATGTGCCAGTTTCATCTGTATTATTTTCTTCTTACGTGATATCGATCGCCACTTGAACGCGTCAGATCGACTTTGACTCTTTGGCTACTCCAGCCATGCCGTTTATCATGTGCTTCAATATAAATAACATTTGTGCCCTCAGGTATAGGAATATTGGAAAGACTTCGGGTAAAAGGCTGTTCAGCGACATGTGGATGATACAAAACGCGTGTTTTCAGGAGGTGACCCGCACCATCAACAACTCGCCATGCATCAGCATAATGCTCCCAACCACTGTCAGCATGTTTTAATGTCACCTCAGCGTGCCAACCTGAATCGGCTTCACTAAGATACACATTCACTATCTCAACATCATTGGCATAGACCTGTGCTGCAGAGCACATCACCAATCCGATTATCATTGAAAAAAAACGTTTCACTGCTGTATCCTCTCAAGGTTCATATCGGACAAACTATCCACTTTATCTGACCTTAGCCGATTATAAATGTTCCCAATAGCAATTAAGGTAACAGAAAAACCAATAGTTGTAACAAACTTGCTGCGTAAATACCCGCCAACACGTCATCTATCATGATGCCAAAGCCACCCGAAACCTTCGCATCCAGCCATCCTATCGGCCATGGCTTCCATATATCAAATAACCTGAATAGGGCAAAACCAATAACAATCCAGAGCCATCCTGCGGGTGCCATAAACATCGTTACCAGGTATCCCACCACCTCATCCCAGACAATACCGGGGTGATCATGCACACCTAATTTACGCGCTGCGTAGCCGCATAAACCAATTCCCACTAAAAATAACACTAAGGTCAGCAAACCATAATAAAGCATAGATAACGGCTGCATAAACCAATATAAAGGGATCGCTACCAAGGTGCCAAATGTCCCTGGTGCAAAGCGGGCTGCACCACTTCCTAAACCACAGGCCAATAACAGCAATGGATCTGTCCACATACTTGTCGGTAGGGGTGTCGGTTTCATCGTATTAACCCTATTCACTTAGATTCAGAAAAATGTTCATAACCAGAGCTATCGGCATCTATTACCAACTTCTCACCCGTTGCCGTAAAACAACGAATAGTCTGTGTATCAGTCACACTCCCAATACGTGTTACGACCAATCCATTCTCAGTTAGTCCGTCAATAGCCGATTCTGCTATCGTAAAACACAACTCATAATCATCTCCTGCAGATAATGGTAATGACCAGTCACCTGTCGCGGTAACCGCCTTGACTGCATCCGACATAGGCAAGTTTTCAAGTTGGATATCAGCACCTAACGATTGCATTGAGCTGCTGGCAGTCAGAATATGCCCAAGGTCAGCCAACAAACCATCGGAGATATCAATTGCTGCACTTGCCAATCCAATGAGCGATTGCCCCAGGTTAATTCGAGGCGTCGGTCTATTTAAACGCCTTAGCAATTCAGGCGCGATGGCATCACCTTTAAGCACATGCTGTAGCGCCAAACCGGCATCTCCCAAATAGCCGGATACCATAATTGCATCACCGACTTGAGCACCACTGCGTTTCAAGAATGCCTCTGATTGCACAACACCATGTAGTGTAAGACTCAATGTTAGGGGACCGCGTGTCGTGTCTCCACCTATCAATTGCACACGATGTTGCTGCGCCAATTCAAATAAGCCGGCAGAAAATTGTTCTAACCAGTGCTTATCAGCTTCTGGTAATGTCAGTGCGAGAGAGGCCCAACGCGGCTGCGCACCCATTGCAGCAAGATCACTTAAGTTAACCGCCATTAACTTATAGGCTATGTCGAAAGGACTGGTCGATTCAGGAAAATGAATACCCTCAACAAGGGTATCTGTCGTGACAACTAATTGTTCATTAGCTCCCAGTTGTAAGACAGCTGCGTCGTCGCCAATGCCAAGTCGGACATCAGCACGCGATGTCGCTTGTTGATTAAAGTAATTTTCAATTAGACTAAATTCGCTACATGCCATGCGCAAGCTTAGTCCTTGTCGTTGCTTCCATTCGCAGACTTCATTTCAATAGTGCGTAATTTTTGCGCGACCTGATCAACAACCCCGTTCACGTATTTATGACCGTGCTCCGCGCCAAATCGTTTGGCAAGCTCAACCGATTCATTAATCACAACGCGATAAGGCACATCAAGACAAAATTCAAGTTCATAGGCGGCTAATCGCAAGATAGCCCGTTCAACTGGATCGACTTCATCGACTGGACGATCAAGAAACGGCAGTAAGTGATCATCAAGTTCGTGCAAACGTAACGGGATCTGGCGAAAGAGTTCTTTAAAGTACGCCACATCCACTTTTTTCATGTCGTATTCAGAAAGAAACTGCGCCTGAATATCGGCAATGTTTCCACCTGACAATTGCCATTGATACAGTGCCTGCACGACATTGCGTCTCGCTTTAGTGCGTGCATTACTCATGGCATGCTCCTGCGGTAGCGTAAGTGTTGATTCACTTATCAAGTTCGCGTAACAAATTAACCATTTCAATAACCGACGTGGCGGCTTCACCGCCCTTATTACCTGCTTTTGTACCCGCACGCTCGATGGCTTGTTCAATATTCTCAACTGTCAGAACACCGAAACCAACAGGCAAACCACTTTGCATGCTCACTCCAGCAAGACCTTTTGCACATTCGCCTGCGACAAAATCAAAGTGGGGTGTGGCACCGCGAATTACCGCACCTAATGCAACGATAGCGTCGTAGCGTCCAGTGCTCGCAAGTTTTTGTGCCGCTAACGGAATTTCATGTGCCCCGGGAACCCAGATGACATCAATATCTTTATCTGCTGCGCCGTGTTGTTTCAATGTATGGATTGCACCATCAACCAATGCTTTAACAATAAAGTCGTTAAAACGACTAGCGACCAACGCGAAACGTGCGCTGCGTACAGATAAATCGCCTTCAATTACATTTACACCTGACATGGAAAACCCCTTACCTAAATATTATTTAATCGAAACTCACATAGTCACTGATTTCAAGTCCAAAACCTGAGAGACCATGTAGTTTTACTTTTGAGCCCAGTATTTGCATATTGCTTACACCAAGATCAACGAGAATTTGAGCGCCAAGACCAAAGGTTCGCAAATCACCTTGGGTCTGCTGTGGTAAGTTTACACCACTCTGTTGCTGATTATAATTTTTGATATGTTGCAAGATTGTGTCGGAATCATTGGAGTTGCGTAATACGACCACAATGCCGGAACCATTTTCCGCAACTCGTTGCATTGCCATGTCTAATGTATGACTACAGTCGCTAAATTTTCCACCCAACGAATCACATAAACTATTCAGCATATGCACGCGCACCATCACTGGCCCAGACAGATCAGGTTCACCATAGACGAGCGCCATATGAACCTTCTTATCATGAGCATCAAGATAAGAAATTAACTGGAAGTCACCGAATTGGGTTGGCATATTACATTCTTCCATACGCTCAACAGTTTTTTCATTTTCAATGCGGTAATGAATTAAATCCGCAATCGTGCCCACCTTGATTCCGTGCTTCCCAGCAAACACCTCAAGATCATCACGACGTGCCATAGTGCCATCTTCATTTAAGATCTCAACAATCACACTTGATGCTGAACAGCCCGCCAGTTTGGCAAGATCGCATCCCGCCTCAGTATGTCCGGCACGCGTTAGTACGCCGCCGGGTTGTGCCTTAAGTGGGAAAATATGACCTGGCATAACAATATCATCCGGCGTTGCATTCTCACCAATTGCGGCAAGCACTGTTGCAGCACGATCTGCTGCGGAGATGCCTGTTGTCACACCCTCTGCTGCTTCAATCGACACAGTGAAATTTGTTCCATGCGCATCGGTATTGTTCGCTACCATTAATGGCAAATTAAGTTGTTTGCAACGTTCGTCTGTCATGGTCATACAGATCAAACCACGACCATGGGTCGCCATGAAATTAATTGCGTCTGCCGTAACCTTCTCTGCGGGGATAATAAGATCACCTTCATTCTCACGATCTTCATCATCCATCAGGATAACCATTTTCCCCTGACGCATATCTTCAATAATTTCTTCCGTTGTACTTAAAGCCATAATATTTCTTCAAATGTAGAATTTATAATTAATAAATTAAGTTTTTGATGCAAAACCATTCTCAGCAAGAAACTGCTGTGTAAGTTCTGCCCCACTCGTATTCGACTGTGCCGCGCGTTCGCCTAGTAGCAACCGCTCCAAATAACGCGCAATAATATCTACCTCAAGATTAACTTTAGTACCTACGTTAAATTCATTCATCGTAGTTTTATCTAAAGTGTGTGGCACAATATTTAATTCAAACACATCTCCATCAACCGCATTAATTGTCAAACTAATGCCATCAATACAAATCGATCCCTTTTCAGCAATATAACGTGCAAGCATTGCTGGCGCCCTAACACTAAAACGAACTGAACGTGCGTCTGCTTGGCGGTTTATAATTTCACCAATACCATCAACATGCCCACTAACAAGATGTCCACCTAATGCAGTGGTTGGTGTTACCGCCTTTTCAAGGTTAACCGCCGATGATTTTTTTAGGTTCCCTAGTCTGGTTCGGGACAATGTTTCACCTGATACATCGGCGCTGAAACCATCACTGTGTTTTTCAATCACGGTTAGGCAAACACCACTCACCGCGATACTGTCACCCAATTCCACATCAGCAAGCGCTAGCCCGTTAGTATTTAGTCGGACACGCTTATCTCCACCAATATCCTGTATTGATGCAATTGAACCCACCGCCTGAATAATACCTGTGAACATTAAACTCTATACCCCGTAATCAGGCCTAATAGTGAAACGCCAATCAACCCCAATTTTACGCACATCATCAATATGCAATGGCACACTGTTCGCCATGGTTTCCAACCCCGGCAGTTGAAACAAACCACGTGCTGCATCACCCATTAATTTGGGTGCCATATAAATGACGATTTCGTCTAACAACTTAGCTTGTAATAAAGCACCCGCAAGTCCTGCTCCTGCTTCGACCATCACTTCATTGATTTGTGATTCTGCCAACTCATGCATGACCGCTTTTAAATCAACACGGCTATCACGTGCAGGTAACATCACCACTTCAGCACCAATATCTTGCAAGGCCTTTTGGCGATGGGGTGCACAATCAGCCAAGGTAAAAATTCTTACTACACCCTGCTGCCTGAATATTGCTGACTGTGGTGATACTTTTAACTCACTATCAATAATTACCCGTAAAGGCTGTTCGCTGCGTTGAGCCGCTTGCTCACCTCGCGCTGTCATCGACGGATTATCTGACGTCACCGTGCCACTACCCGTTAAAATCGCAGAACTACGTGCGCGTAATCGATGCACGTCTTCACGTGCTGCCGACGACGTAATCCATTGGCTCTCTCCCGATGCCATTGCCGTACGCCCGTCTAGACTCATTGCCAACTTACAACGAACCCATGGCCGCCCATCGCGCATACGCTTTAGATAACCGGGGTTAAGCGCTTCGGACTGTTTTTCAAGTAGGCCTAATTCTACTTGAACGCCCGCCTTTTCTAACTGATTGACCCCTTGCCCAGCCACTAATGGGTTTGGATCGGTCATGGCTACCACCACTCTCGATACACCGGCATCAACCAATGCCTGCGAACAGGGTGGTGTGCGACCAAAATGCGAACAGGGTTCAAGTGTCACATAAGCGGTGGCACCTTGTGCATTTGTGCCAGCATCACGCAGAGCATTTACTTCAGCATGGCCATCACCTGCACGAACATGCCAACCTTCGCTGATTCGTTTACTATCCTTAGCGATAACGCAACCAACACGTGGATTTGGATCAGTACTATAAACACCACGTTTTGCTAACTGCAAAGCACGTGACATATGCGTATAGTCTGCCGAAGAAAAATCCAATTTTGCCATTGTGTTTTAAAGGTCCGAGTTGCTTAGCTATTCGGATCTTTTTTCCCTTTGCGTGACTGAATACTTGTTACTTTGTCACTAATATTGAGCGGCAATAAAGATAATTGCTGACGGCGACTTTCTGATGAAGGCTCACGTTCAAGTCGCTCAATCTCTTCACGAAATTCCTTAATATCCTCAAAACTGCGATACACTGAAGCAAATCGTACATAAGCCACATGATCCAACTCACGTAACTCATCCATAACACACTCACCAACCATCAATGATGGCACTTCACGGTCACCTGTCGCCCGCAAACGCTGCCGAATATGACTGATCGCTGCATCAATTTGTTCTGTTTCTACGGGCCGTTTTTCTAGCGCTCGCATAATCCCGCCAGCAAGTTTAATTTCATCAAATGGAACTCGACTGCCGTCACTTTTAATAATCCGAGGCATAACCAGCTCGGCAGTCTCATAAGTCGTAAAACGTTCTGAACATGTTAAACACTCACGACGACGACGCACCGCATCACCATCATTCGCTAAGCGCGAATCAATCACCTTTGTTTCTTCGGCACTACAGAACGGGCATTGCATATCAACGCTCCACTAATAATATAAAACTGTCTGCGCGTTATTCTGCTTTTTGGTATACGGGCAAACTGCCGCAAATATCCAAAACCTGTGCTTTAACATTATCAAGCACAGATTGATCTTCCATATTTTCCAATACATCACACATCCAGCCAGCTAATTGACTGGAATCTGCTTCAGTAAAACCACGTGTTGTAATAGCCGGCGTACCAACGCGAATACCACTCGTAACAAACGGTGACTGTGGATCATTCGGAACTGAATTCTTATTGACCGTAATATTAGCGGCACCCAGCGCATCCTCTGCATCTTTGCCCGTAATACCCTTTTCAATAAAATCGACAAGGAACAAATGATTATCTGTCCCATTCGAGACAACTCTATAACCACGATCAAGAAACACTTCTGTCATTGCGCGAGCATTATCAACAACCTGTTGTTGATAGACCTTGAATTCAGGTTGCTGCGCTTCAAGAAATGCCACCGCTTTTGCTGCAATCACGTGCATCAAAGGACCGCCCTGAGTCCCCGGAAAAATAGCTGAATTAAGTTTCTTTTCAATCTCAGGGTTCGACTTGGCAAGAATAATACCACCGCGGGGGCCTCGCAGTGTTTTATGCGTTGTACTCGTGGTTACGTCTGCAATCTGGGTTGGGTTAGGGTAAACGCCTGCCGCAATGAGACCGGCAACGTGTGCCATATCGACCATAAAATAGGCACCCACTTCATCAGCAATATCACGAAAACGCTGCCAATCGACAATGCGTGAATAGGCACTGAATCCGGCAATAATCATTTTGGGTTTGTGTTCTTTCGCTAAACTAGCAACCTGTTCGTAGTCAATCTCGCCTGTTGCTTCATCCAGACCATATTGAACTGCATTATAAGTCTTGCCGGAAAAGCTCACTTTAGAGCCATGCGTTAAGTGGCCACCATGGGCCAAGCTCATACCCAAGACCGTGTCACCCGGCTGCAGCAATGCCATATAAACGGCTGCATTTGCCTGAGAACCCGAGTGGGGTTGCACATTGGCGTAATCTGCACCGAATAAAGCTTTCACGCGATCAATCGCCAATTGCTCTGCAATATCAACGTGCTCACAACCACCATAATAGCGTTTGAAAGGATAGCCTTCCGCATATTTATTCGTTAAAACAGAGCCTTGCGCTTCCATTACCCGTGGACTGGCATGGTTTTCAGAAGCAATCAATTCAATATGATCTTCCTGGCGTTGTTTTTCAGCCTCCATGGCTGCCCATAATTCTGCGTCAAAATCCGCTATCGTTTCATTTCCAAACATCTTTCTACTACCTCTTACGCTGGGAATGTCCGCGCAACCTATTGAATTTAAAATAATTAATGCTTAATGTTTTGTTCTATGAGTATCGCTAATCATCTAACCCAAATCTTAGGATATTTCTCCTGAAAAGGGCGCATAGGATACCCGATCTGGCCAGCAGATGCATGAAATCATAGGATATTGGAGGCTATTGGCCAGAAAAATGACGAACCGTGTCTATCAATCAGAGCATCGGCACGGATTTCTCGAATAAGATGCATTTCGCTGCCAAGCTACAAACATAAACAATTATCGCTGTTTGGCGATACGGAATGGGCAAAATGACAGGTGTATACAAGTTACACCATCAGGTGGTGCGTGCTTGCCTCTCCCACCATGCCCTTATACCTAGTAGCAAAACGAGTAACACACCATATATCAGCGGTTCAGAAATATCTGATTTAACCAGCCATAAGAAATGCAATACACCTAAACCCGCAATGAGATAAATCAATTTATGTAATTTTTGCCAACGCTTCTTTAAGCGGCGAATAGAAAATTTATTTGATGTCAATGCCAGAGGAATAAGCAATATGAAAGCAGAAAAACCAACCGTGATATAAGGGCGTTTAATGATATCTTCCAGCACATCGTCAAACTGTAATTCGCGATCCAGCCAAAACCAGACAGTAAAATGCAAACAGGCGTAGAAAAAAGAATATAGGCCCAACATTCTTCTCAATTTTACTAGCCAGCCCCAACCCATAAGACGACGTAACGGGGTAACACAGAGCGTAATAAGGAGAAACCTGAGAGTCCATTCACCCGTAAACAGAGTCGCATCTTTAACTGGATCTGCACTTAACTCACCGGATATAACATCGAAGCTAAAAAACCCAAGTGGCAACAAACATGCGACGAACAGGACCGGCTTAATCAGCCAACTTATTGTCCGTTCACTTATCATTCGGGATTAATAATCGCGTTTAGTAGAACTTGCGCAGATCCATTCCTGCGTAAAGACTGGCGACTTGTTCTGCATAACCATTAAATATTTTAGTCTCAACTTTCTTGGCAAAGAAGCCCGAACCCAGTACACGTTCTTTAGCTTGGCTCCAACGCGGGTGTGACACTGCCGGATTCACATTTGAATAAAAACCATATTCACGTGGCGCTGATGCATTCCATGCGGTCGTTGGTTGCTGCTCAGTAAAGCGGATCTTGGCAATCGATTTAATACTTTTGAAACCATACTTCCAAGGCACAATTAAACGCAATGGTGCACCATTTTGATTAGGTAGTACCTCGCCATAAAGCCCCACTACCATCATAGTCAGTGGGTTCATTGCCTCATCCATACGTAATCCTTCTGTATAAGGCCAATTTAAAATACGGCGGCGTTGCCCCGGCATATTTTCGGGGTCATAGAGTGTCTGAAATTCAACATACTTGGCTTTCGAAGTTGGATTAAAGCGCTTAATCAAATCACTCAAAGGGAACCCTACCCACGGCACAACCATCGACCATGCCTCAACACAGCGAAAACGGTAAATACGTTCTTCGAAGTCATGTGGTTTTAATATGTCCTCGAGATTATAGACGCCGGGCTTTTCAACCTCACCTTCAATCGCTACCTGCCAAGGACTTGTTTTCAATGTATGGGCACGTGCTGAGGGATCTCGTTTGCCCGTACCAAATTCATAGAAGTTACAATAATTAGTAATATCTTTATATTTGGTGGGTTTTTGTTCTGCGTTGAAAGCCCCTTTGGTTACTCCAGCAATCTTTGCCCGTGGCGCTGGCGCCGGTAAGCTCCCTGCGAGCAATTCTGGCGCAGTCAAGCTACCTGCAGCCGCAAGAGCAAATTGGCCACTTTGCTTTATAAACTCACGGCGTTGTTTGAAAGTATCAGGTTCAGTAATCTCTGATGAGCGTATATCGCTATTCTTTTTAGTTTTAATTAACATTCAGAATGCGCCCTATAATTAATGACTTTTACATGAGACCCATTCTAGTCCATTTAGTTGCACAATCTGTTAATTAATCGACCCAAACACGTGCATTACGGAACATTCTCAGCCAAGGGCCATCTTCGCCCCATTCATCAGGATGCCATGAGTACTGCATAGTACGGAAAACACGTTCAGGATGCGGCATCATGATGGTGAAACGGCCATCGGTTGATGTCACCCCTGTCACACCATGTGGCGAGCCATTTGGATTTGCTGGATAAGTATTGGCAACCTCTCCGTAATTATCAACATAGCGTAGGCTCACCAAGCCAGCACTCTCTGCCTGCTCTAAACCATGCCCGACAAATTCAGCACGACCTTCCCCATGCGCCACTGCGATAGGTAGACGCGAACCTTCCATGCCCGCTAATAGAATTGAAGGCGAATCTTGCACCTCCACCATCGCTACACGCGCTTCAAACTGCTCTGAATCATTACGTACAAACTGTGGCCATGCATCACTGCCGGGGATCAGTTCATGTAATGACGACATCATCTGACAACCATTACAAATACCAAGGCCAAAGCTATCAGGACGTTCAAAAAATGCGGCAAATTCATCACGGGCACGTGAGTTAAATAAGACTGATTTGGCCCAACCCTGCCCTGCACCTAATACATCACCATAAGAAAAACCACCACAAGCGACCAGACCACGGAATTCAGCTAAGCTCACGCGACCACTAATCACATCGCTCATGTGAACATCAACGGCTGTAAAACCGGCTTTATCAAATGCCGCCGCCATTTCTCGCTGCCCATTCACACCTTGCTCACGCAGGATAGCCATGCGCGGCTTTTCGCCTTTACCAATATACGGCGCCATGATGTTATCTTCTGGATCAAAGCTTAACTCTGGCTGCATGCCCGGATTATTTTCATCGAGAAGTTGATCATATTCTTGCTGCGCGCGAACAGGATTATCACGAAGACTTTGCATCCGCCAACTCGTTTCAGACCATGCCCGATGTAATTCAACACGCGACTTATTCAGGATGTCTTTTTTCGCACAACTGAATACGATGTTGTCATCGTCATTGAGTGAACCGATAACATGACTATAATGAGCAAGCCCGGCATCATGTAGTGCTTCAATAACTGCATCGGTGTCATGATGTGCGACCTGAATAACCGCACCCAACTCCTCACTAAATAACGCGGCTGTACTGTCACCACCATCTTCAATGAGCGCATCAAGTTCAACCGTCACCCCTGTGTGTCCGGCAAATGCCATTTCAACCACTGTCGCAAACAAACCGCCATCTGAACGATCATGATAGGCCAATAATAAATTATCGGCGTTGAGCTGCTGAATAACAGAGAAAAATTGTTTTAATGAATTTGGATCATCAAGGTCTGCCGGATGATGTCCAATTTGTTTATAAACCTGAGCCAGGGCAGAACCACCGAGGCGGTTTTTGCCTTTACCAAGATCAATCAAGATTAAATCAGAGTCACCTTTATCAGTACGTAATTGTGGCGTGAGCGTTTTACGCACATCCAGTACCGGAGCGAAAGCGGAAATGATCAATGACAATGGTGATGTCACACTACGGTCTTCACCTTCTTGCTGCCAAACTGTCTTCATCGACATCGAGTCTTTACCTACCGGAATACAAATTCCTAACTCGGGACATAATTCCATGCCGACAGCCTTAACAGTATCAAAGAGTCCCGCATCTTCGCCCGGGTGGCCTGCTGGCGCCATCCAGTTTGCGGATAGTTTCAGATCACTTAATTTATTAATACGCGCTGCGGCAATATTTGTTATCGCTTCCGCAACAGCCATTCGGCCTGAGGCTGCATGCTGCAATAAGGCAACGGGTGTACGCTCACCCATCGCCATCGCTTCACCACAATGATGGTTAAAGCCACTTGCTGTCACCGCAACATCAGCAACGGGCACCTGCCATGGGCCGACCATCTGATCACGTGCCACCAAACCCGTCACACTGCGATCACCAATCGTAATTAAGAATGTTTTATCTGCAACACTGGGCAAATGTAAAACTCGCAGCGCTGCTTCAGTAACATCAATGCCCGCTGTTTCAAAATCACGTTTTTTAAAAGGCTTATGGTGCACATCACGTAACATCTTAGGTGGCTTACCCAATAGCACGGTGAGTGGGATGTTAATCGGCGTATTATCAAAATGCGCATCACCGAGTATTAAATCTGTTTCTTCTGTTACTTCACCAATAATCGCATAGGGGCAGCGTTCGCGATCACATAATGCTTCAAATTCTTCAATGCGTTCTGGATCAATAACAAGTACATAACGTTCTTGTGACTCGTTACACCAAATTTCCATCGGGTTCATACCCGGCTCATCATTTGGAATGGTACGCAACTCAAAACGTCCACCGCGGCCACTGTCATTGACGATCTCTGGTACTCCGTTTGATAAACCACCCGCACCGATATCGTGAATACTTTGAATCAGGTTCTCTTCAAGATTAGTACAGTGATCGATCACTTCTTGACAGCGTCGCTGCATCTCCGGATTACCACGTTGCACCGAGGCAAAATCAAGATCCTCAGCACTGGTACCGCTAGCCATGGATGAGGCTGCACCACCACCCAAACCAATCAACATCGCAGGTCCGCCGAGTACCACAACGGGCGCACCCGCTTGTAACGTCAGTTTCTCAACGTATTTGTTTTGTATGTTACCGAGACCACCTGCGAGCATGATGGGCTTATGGTATCCACGCACTTCATCACCATCAGGCCCTGGTACTTTCTCTTCAAAGGTACGGAAGTAACCACAAAGATTGGGCCTACCAAATTCGTTGTTAAAGCTCGCCGCACCAATGGGGCCTTCCAACATAATATCCAGTGAAGAGACAATCCGACCCGGTTTACCAAAGTCTGTTTCCCAGGCCTGTTCTGCATCAGGTAGACGCAAGTTAGATACCGAGAACCCGGTCATGCCTGCCTTGAAACGTGAACCTCGACCTGTTGCGCCTTCATCACGGATCTCACCACCTGACCCTGTTGCCGCACCGGGTGCAGGCGAGATAGCCGTCGGGTGATTATGCGTTTCAACCTTCATCAAGATTGAAATATCGTCGTCAACATGATGGTAGGTACCATTAACAGGATCCGCTTGGAAACGAGTTGCCTTTGAACCTGTCATCACCGCCGAGTTATCTGCGTAGGCAGACAAGACCCCGTCGGGGTGCAACTCATGGGTGTTGCGGATCATGGCGAACAGTGATTTGTCCTCTTGCACGCCATCAATGATCCAATCGGCATTAAATATCTTATGTCGACAATGTTCTGAATTCGCCTGCGCAAACATCATCAACTCAATATCAGTTGGATTGCGCGCTAAGCTCGTGAAATTTTGCACTAAATAATCAATTTCATCGTCTGAGAGTGCCAAACCTAATTGCGTATTAGCAAGGACCAATGCCTCTGCACCGCCATTTAGGATATCAACCGATGTAAATGGCGCTGGTTCAGCCTGACTAAATAAATTTACCGCGTCATCTAGCGAGTCAAACACGGCTTCAATCATGCGGTCATGTAATAACGTCGCTGCTTGCTGCCAATCTGCCTCGCTGAGTGCATCACCTGTTGCCGTTCGCAGATAAAAGGCCATACCACGTTCGATACGTTGCAAGTTATCCAGACCACAGTTGTGAGCTATATCAGTGGCCTTGCTTGACCAAGGAGAAATGGTGCCAGGGCGAGGTACAACAAGTAATATTTGCCCTTCGGGTAAGCGTTCTGTACCCCTTGGTCCATAATCGAGCAAACGCTCAAGAATCGATAATTCGGCATCGCTCAATTTCGACTCAAGCCATGCAAAGTGCATAAATTCAACATCAATCTCGCTAATAGCAGGAATCGATTGGCGAAGATGAGCAAGTAATTTTTTCAGTCGGAAAGCCGACAGGGCAGGACAACCACGCAAACGCAGCATTTGGCTTCTCTTTTATAATATAAACGTGACGGTAGAAGGCCGCATGATACTGAAATCACCGCAACCCTGCCAGCCATTCGGCCAGTCAGGGTGGGATTTTATGACTATTTAGGGGGTTAACTGGAACTATTCAAGTTTGAATTGAGCTAGTAGTGATTCCAGTTGGCTCGCATTAGATGCTAAATTGGCACTGCTATCAGAGGTTTGCTGGGCATTACCCATACTTTCATTACCAATTCGCGCAATACTCACCACGCTTCTATCAACCTCTTCAGCCACTTCACTTTGTTGACTTGCTGCGTGTGCAATCTGTGTGTTCATGTCATTAATTGTTGAAACAGCCTGAGTAATGGCGGCCAATGATTCACCCGCTTTTACGGCTTGTTCAACACTGGTGACGGTCTGGTTACGGCCTGTTTCCATTGCCGTCACAGCCTTACGAGCACCACCTTGTACACGTCCAATGATTTGCATAATTTCTTCAGTGGACTCCTGAGTACGACTTGCCAAGGTTCTCACTTCATCAGCAACAACCGCAAAACCACGACCCTGTTCCCCTGCACGCGCTGCTTCAATCGCCGCATTCAAGGCCAACAGGTTAGTCTGCTCTGCAATCCCTTTAATCACATCAATCACTTTACCGATATCTTCACTGTCCGCTTCAAGCTGATCAATCACTGTAGCTGCGTCATCAACCTCTTTGGCCAGTAACTGAATTGAATCAACCGTACTACTAACCACAACTTGTCCATTTTGCGCTTCACTGTCAGCATCATTTGCTGACTCAGCTGCGCCAGCGGCATTACGGGCAATTTCCTGTGCAGTCTGAACCATTTCGGTAATAGCTGTCGCAGTTTGATCCGTTTCACTTTGTTGCTCGGTGATACCTTGGTTAGTCCGTTCTGCCGTTGAGGACATTTGTGAAGCTGATGCAGCAATTTCATTACCCACCTCACTCACCGTTTTCAGTAACACTGTCATCTTCCCAATGAAGGTATTAAAGGCACGCGCCAGACCTGCAATTTCGTCGCCTCCACGTTCATCCAATTTCTGCGTCAGATCACCTTCACCCTCGGCGATATCTTTCATAGCAGCAACCGCATGTTGAATACGTCCACAGATCGCCGCACTTGTAGCCACTGCGCTTAACAGACCTAATATCAAGCCTGCAATCAATAAGGTGATAGTCAATGTTCGCAAGGCACTGAGATCATCTGAGGTAATTGCGACAGACTCCCCTACACGTTTTTTCTGTAAATTAACCAGACTATCAAGATTTGTTTTAATTGATGACAACAAAGGACCAATTTCACTACGAATCAACCAGGCATCATTACGCCACCTGTCGCTACCGTGATCTTTGATCATGAGCTCTAAATTATTCTGATACTCTGCACGGAACCCTTTGATTTGCTCTAAAGAATCCGCCTGATCAAGCGTTAATACATCGTCTTTTGAAGACAACTTTTCAATCAGTGCTGTCACATTCTCGTTGTAAAGTCTGACCTCATCGAGTGATACTTTAGCGCGAAAGGCTAAATAGGCACGCACACCATTAAGCATATTGGCCCATGAATAACGCATATCATTAATAGCTGTAAGGACCTCCCTACGCTCAGTAGTAGGTTCTTCATCTTCTTCCGCTAAAATCATTTGACTGATATTTTGTAAAACCTGCTGACTAAAAGGATTCAATTTTTGCGAAGAGAAAACCATGGCCGGAATATTTTTCACATCACTTGAGGCGAGTTCGAGCATTTTTTTCTGATAACCAACATAACTTCCCACATCGGCTGAGATTTTCTTCATCAACTTAGCCGATTCGGCATCTTGTTGTAGTACCGGCATGGCTTTAAGTTTTGCTAGATTGCTTGTTAGCCCAGATAGCTCATCAACATAACTTTGTTTGTGGACTTTTTCCTTACTCAGTAGATAAAAACCCATGCTCTGGGCGCTGCGATTAACCTGATCGGTTAAGGCCATTGACGCCAACATCGCAGGCTGACTTTCGTCAACAATACTCGTAAAGTTATTCCGAATACCAACCTCAGCAATCAATACCGAACTGGCAATAACTATAATCACTGCCAACAAGGCACCGTAACTCACCCAGAGTTTCTGACTAATTGAAAATCGAGATAATGCCTTTTGCAGCGCTAACGAAACTAGTGCCTTCATCATGTCCACCTACGTCGTTCAGTTATGTTCTTAATAAATTAGGTTCTGAGTTCCTTAAATCAGGAACTAATTACCCTTGTACTGGATAACTTATCGGCAAGACGAGACAGTTCTTTAGAAAGAAATTGCTTTATTTAGCAATGAAATACAATAGCTTACTAATTAATCACAAAATGTGGGTGGATTTTTCTAAAATTTAGCTAGGATGTAACTGCAAGCCAATCAAGACCGCGATCTTGCTCGGCCAGCACGATTTCAGCTTCCGCACAGGACAAAACGTCCGCTAATGCCGCACAAGCCATTTCTTCGGTATTGTTCTTTTCACTAATATGCGCTGCAACAATATGCTGCAAAGAGGATGTATCAAGATTCGCTAACAAATCAGCCGCCTGAACATTGCTCAAGTGTCCAAAACGCCCTCCCACTCGCTCTTTTAGATGCGGTGGATACGGTCCCTTAGCCAACATTTTCGCATCGTGATTACATTCAAGTATCAGCGCATCGCAGCCACTGAGCACATCGATAATATGTTGCGTGGCACTGCCAACATCGGTCAGGATGCCAAGACGTTGTGCACCATCACCAAATACAAATTGCACAGGTTCACGCGCATCATGTGGAACGGGGAAGGCTTGAATCTCAAGATCGCCTATTGAAAAACAGTCATGCACATCAATAAAATTGAGCTGAGGCAATACGCCGTGCTTTTCTTGTGCTGCGGTACCGCGCGTCATATAAACAGGTATACCGTGCTTACGCGCAACCGCGCCGACACCGTTTATATGGTCACTGTGTTCATGCGTAACAAGAATAGCGTCGATCTGAGAAGGCTCTAACTGACGTTGTGCCAGACGTTGTCGAAAGCGTGTTTCTGAAAAACCGCAGTCGAGCATAATTCGCGTTGAACCTACTTCGACAATCGTGGCATTGCCACGACTGCCGCTACCGAGTGATGCAAACCGAATCACGGTTCGCGATAATTATCTAAGTTGCTCGTGCAACAAAGTTAATATACGGAAAGCCGTGCTTGATTTTTCCAGCTTACCTTTATCATCCAGCACCGTCACATTGGTTTTCTCACCCGTTTCTTTCAGGCTAACAAGGTAGGTGCTCTTATCTTGAACCGAATCATCACCACTAAAAATATTAAAGGTCAATTTATCTAAAATACCTTTTTCTTTTTTCGCGTTGCTGTCTTTCAGTGGATCAATGTAACGCACATAGTATAGGCCACGTGAACGATCACGATCTTCAACTGTAAAACCGATACGATCTAATGCCAAACCAGTGCGGCGCCATGCTCGTGCAAAACCTTCCTTAACACTTAAACTAGCAAGGCCCGAACCATCTCGACTTAATTGTGCTCGCTCAATGCGATTCTTACGACTTGCAAATAAATTACGTGCTTTATTTTCCTCAACACCAAAGAACACGGTAATTCGACGTAACATTTCTACTTCTAATTCAGGGTCTGATGCACGTGGCCGCCATAACGTACTTGATCCTGTGCCTTGATCCACCACTTCTTCAGCACCACGATGCGTTAGATAAAGTTCCGTCGTACCCACCTCAGAGCCATCTTCAAGACGAATCCGGTACTTATCGCGTGTTGCCGCTGAATAAATAGATTCAAATAATTTACTGATGTTACGCGTAATAAAATCTTGCGGGATATCTGCGCGGTTCTCTGCCCAATCAGTTTCTATGATGCCAATACGGGGATCTTCTCGCTTAATCAAAAAACCATTTTGCAAGAAAAACTCACGTAATCGTGGCCAAACCTGTTGCGCTGAGCCTTTGATAACTAACCAACGCGAATTATTATCACGTGCCAATCGAATATTATCTTGTTTAGGTAATACAGCCGCAGTACGTATTGTTTGTCGACCAGTACGCTCTCGGTTGTAATCGCTGATACTTGCTGAACCCGATGTAGGAGTAATATCTGGAATAACGAGACCGTCATCAATGCTTGATGAAGTCAGATCCGGTGGAATTTCCAATGTAGGCTCTTCACGTGCTTCACGGTAATCAACCTTCTTCTTATCCGGAAGAAATTCTTCTTTGATATTTTTAACCGTACCACAACCCGCCGTCACAGCAGTCAGCATACTCAGCGCCAAAATTCTTGTTAAAACCTTCATTACCTTCCCCATCTATTAAACTGGTACAACATCTGCTGCTTGCATTGCCTCACGCACACTAGCGTGATATTCATCAGACAATATCGTCATTGGTAAGCGAACACCGCTCTGAATTTTACCCATCTCAGTTAATGCCCACTTTACCGGGATTGGATTTGCTTCGAGAAATAGCTTCTCGTGTAGACCTTCCAATGGCGCATTAATCTTCCTTGCAGTGCTTTCATCTCCCGCCAATGCTGCAGCACACATTTCATGCATTGCTTTTGGTGCTACATTCGCGGTGACTGAAATATCACCTTTCGCCCCCGCGAGGATACAATCCAGCGCCGTTGCATCATCACCACTATACAGATCGATTTTATCTCCACAAATCGACAAAATCTCACGAGCCCGGGCAATATCACCCGTCGCTTCCTTGATCCCGACAATATTAGGCACATCAGCCAAACGTGCTACCGTCTCAGGCAACATGTCACAGGCAGTGCGACCCGGTACATTATAGAGTATCTGCGGCACCGGCACGGCCTCAGCAACCGCCTTATGGTGCAGATACAAACCTTGTTGAGTTGGCTTATTATAATAAGGTGTCACTAACAAACAGGCATCAACGCCCATTTCCATTGCGCAACGAGTCAAATCAATCGCTTCCGTTGTCGAATTAGCCCCTGTACCAGCAATTATCGGTATTCGGCCAGCCGCTTTATCAACAACGAGACGAATCACATGACAGTGTTCCTTATGATCTAAGGTTGCAGACTCGCCCGTAGTACCCATGGCGACTATCGCATCGGTGCCTTGCTCAATATGCCACTCAACCAGCGCCAGCAGGGCTTCCTCGTCGAGTGCGCCATTCGGCTGCATTGGGGTCACTAATGCGACCATACTGCCATGAAACATTGAAATCTCCGTAAATTCCGTAAAAAAACTCGCAGGCGCATGTTACTGACGCCCCCGCCGGAACACAAGCCAAACCCTATATAACGCAATAAACTCTTGCTATGACCGCATTGAGTTTTTCAGCGTGCTAACAAGGGTTTGGAGGTGTTAAATACCTTACAATAAATTTCATCCAAAGATAATCATTAGGAGAATAAGGTGAGCAAACAGGATAGGCCGGTTCGCGAGATCCGCATCAACCCCGTCATGCCGAGTGAATCCGTCCTCGTTGCGACAGCCCGTGGTATGCGTCCGCGCAAAGAAGAAGAGCGCATAGAACAAAAAACAGTTGAACACAAAGACACCTGCCCTTTTTGCTTGGGTAATGAAGACAAAACGCCACCCACTATCGCCGCGTGGCCATCTGAAGAGAAATGGGCCGTTCGTGTCGTCGAGAATCTCTATCCCATCCTTGGCGAAGACAGTCAGGATGATGGCCTCGTATTTGGTCTCCAGCAAGTTGTTGAGGGCTACGGTCGCCACGAAGTCATCATTGACCACAATAATCACGGTATTGCCATCCGCAATATGTCGGTTGAGCATTTAGTCACCTTATTTACAGCATATCGTGAACGCATGACCACGCTCTACCAGGCAGATAGTCGAATTCGCTATGTCTTGGTATTCAAGAATTTTGGTCCCGCAGCAGGTGCAAGTATCCCGCACACGCATAGCCAGATTATTGCTATGCCCGTTGTGCCAGAAAATGTCATCAATGAAGTCGAATACGCCAAACTCCATCATGAAAAACATCATCAGTGTATCTATTGCTCGCTGATTAATGAGGCCCTCACTTTCGAGGCGACTATCTACGATCGTGATTCGGGTGAAATTAAGCGCAAGATTGATGTTGGACAATACGTGGTTGAACGGGGCGAAAAATTTATTGCGATTAAGCCCTTCGCCAGTCGCTATGAGTGGGAGATTCATATCCTGCCACTAAACCACAGTGCAGACTATGTAGATGTCCGCGATGAAGACATGGAAGATCTTGCCCGTGTAACACGTCGTGCGATGGCACGCTTAGACGCGGTTATCGGCGGCGCACAATATAACTTCTTCCTACATTCACTGCCTCAAGGGGATAAATATGCCGATTGTTCAAACAGCTATCATTGGCATATTGAGATCTGTCCACGCACCAGTATCCCAACTGGCTTTGAATTAGGATCTGGTTTATTTGTCAGCACTATCAGTCCCGAGGATGCTGCCAAACAATTAAGAGAAGTTCAGCTCGATGATGACTAGCATCACTGGTCAAACGAGTAAGACACTGCTAACGTGTCGCTATGGATAACTATCTTGTCATTTCCGCTATAGGTGAAGACCAACCCGGTATCGTCAATGCGCTTTCCGAAAAAGTGCTTGAAAGCGGCTGCAATATTGTAGACAGCCGCATGACTGTGCTCGGTGGTGAATTTGCCATCCTGATGATGGCGTCAGGTAGTTGGAACACAATTGCGAAATTGGAAACAACACTCCCGGCACTTGAAAAACAGCACAAATTAACCATCATCGCCAAGCAAACCGAGCTACGTGATCAATCATCTAACAAAGTACCTTATATGATTGAAGTCGTTTCCATGGATCATCCAGGTATTGTTAATAATGTGGCTGAATTCTTTTCTAGCCGTAATATTAATATCGAAGACCTCTCTACCGGCAGCTATGCCGCTGCGCATACAGGCACCGCCATGTTTACCATGCACATGGTGATTAGCATTCCGGCTGATTCGCATCTGGGTAATCTACGTGAACAATTTACAGAGTTTTGTGACAATCTTAATCTTGACGCAATAATGGAACCGGTAAAGAATTGATTTAATATGGCAAAAGCAAAAGTTGGTAAAAAAATCACTGATATAAAGATACCTGCTACAGGTGAGCAGGAATTAAAACTATCTAATTTCAAAGGCAAAAACATTGTTCTGTATTTCTACCCAAGGGACAGCACGCCTGGTTGCACTCGCGAAGGACAAGATTTTCGCGATAATATTGCAAAATTCCGTCGCGCCAGCACCGTAATCTTAGGTGTCTCACGTGACAGCCTAAAATCGCATGAGAATTTCAAAACCAAACAAGCGTTTCCCTTTGACCTGTTGTCAGATAAAGAAGAAAAACTCTGCCAGCAATTCGATGTCATTAAAGAAAAAAACATGTATGGCAAGAAAGTCATGGGAATAGAACGCAGCACCTTTCTCATCGATAAAGCAGGCATACTACGTAACGAATGGCGTAAAGTTAAAGTCGACGGTCATGCTGAAGAAGTCCTTGCAGCCGTTAAGGAATTAAATAAAAAATAGCCCCGTAACCAAGGAGACCTATCCAACTATGGTTAAACAGGAATCTGAAGGCAAACGTACTTTCGTCATCGATACCAATGTATTAATGCACGATCCCTCTTCTCTTTTTCGTTTTCAAGAACATGATATTTACATCCCCATGATCGTGCTCGAAGAGCTCGATGATAATAAACGTGGCGCCTCTGAAGTGGCACGCAATGCCCGGCAAGCCAGTCGTTTTCTCGATGACCTACTTAAGGATATTGACGCAGATAACATTGAACAAGGCATTGAACTGCCACATGCTAGCGAGATCAGTTCAGAACAAGCCGGTAGGCTGTTCTTACAAACGCGTTCACTACATGAAGAATTACCAGAAAGTTTGCCCGGTGATAAACCAGATAACCATATTCTCGCGACGGCACTTGGCTTAAAACACCAAAATCCGGAACTCCATGTTACAGTCGTATCGAAAGACATCAATCTTCGTATTAAGGCCTCGATTCTTGGCATTCATAGCGAAGACTATTACAACGACAAAGTACTCGAAGATGTTGACCTTCTCTATTCTGGTACGGCATCGCTCGATAAGAATTTTTGGGCTGAACACGACAAAGACATGGAGTCGTGGCAAGAAGATGGCCACACATTCTATCGCGTTTCAGGACCACAAATTACCGATTGGTATAGCAATGAATGTCTCTCAATGGATGGCGATGAATTTGAAGCCATTGTACGGACAGTCAATGACGATGTTGCCGTTATCGAGCACATCAAGAACTACCGTCAAAAAAATAATTCTATCTGGGGAATTACCGCCAGAAACCGTGAACAGAATTTTGCCCTCAATCTACTCATGGATCCCAATATCGATTTTGTTAGCCTACTCGGCATGGCTGGTACAGGCAAAACATTACTCACACTCGCTGCCGGACTCAACCAGACACTGGATCTCAATCTATACAGCGAGATCATTATGACGCGGGTCACCATTCCCATGGGTGAAGATATTGGTTTCTTACCAGGTACAGAAGAAGAAAAAATGACGCCTTGGATGGGTGCACTCATGGATAATCTGGAAGTACTAACAGGTGTTGAATCTGAAGGCGAATGGGAGCGTGCCGCAACGGGCGCCTTATTACAAAACAGGATTAAATTACGTTCTATTAATTTTATGCGCGGGCGCACCTTTCTAAAAAAATACATCATTATTGATGAGGCCCAGAACCTGACATCCAAACAAATGAAGTCACTTATTACCCGTGCAGGCCCAGGCACTAAAGTCGTTTGTCTCGGTAACGTTGCACAAATCGATACGCCTTATTTGACAGAAACCACATCCGGACTAACCTATGTAGTAGATAGATTCAAAAATTGGCCGCACAGTGGCCACATAACGCTACAAAGGGGCGAGCGTTCACGCTTAGCGGACTATGCATCAGATACATTGTAAGCGACAAAATATAACACTTAGTATACTGGTATTTATCACCAGCCTTCTATTCTGCCAAGTGATTGGTGCGTCTTCACCGACCCCCATATCTACCCCCGAAGCAATTTATGCAGCCTTGGACCGTTGGCAAACCGCCTGGCGAGAGCGAGATACAGATGGGTATATTTCAAGTTACAGCCCAACTTATTCTGGAACCCAATATTCTCATCACGCCAAATGGGTAATGGCAAGAGAGCAACGCCTCAAATCTCAACGCTGGGTGAAACTGACCTTATCAGGGATTGTTATTTTCGTCCGTGATGATGGAAAATATGCCGCTAACTTCACGCAGCAATACCGTTCAGATAGCTTTTCAGACGTATCACGCAAACAACTCCTGTTTGAAAAACATCCTGAAGGTTGGTTGATCGTCTCCGAATCTGAAATAAAGGACTAGCCATTTTTTCTTGGGTACCTGTCAAAGAAAACACATCTCATCATTACTATTCCATTGCGGGTGTTTTATCATGACGTCCAAAAATCGGGGTGAATTAACGAAGTCCTGCAACCAGCGCTGCAAATTGATATAAGGGGTTTGTTCAAACCAGGATAAATCAACATGCGCAAACTGGCGAACAAATGGAAAAATTGCGATATCTGCAAACGATATTTTATTTGATAGTAAATATTTATGTTGCTGCAAACAATGTTCTAATTTTGCCAAAAAGGCTTCCCCTTCCGCACGACTATTTTCCATTACCAGCTCAGGGAATCGATCTGCATATTTATAACGATCCAGATGCAACTTAAACACCTCGTCATTTTCAACAATCAGTTGGTTCGCAAATGCCAACAACGATTTATCTAGCCCCACTAACCAGCCATCAACATCTGAAATCGATAGAGCCCAATGCATAATCTCAAGACTTTCATCGATGACTTTATTGTCTGCAAGCTGCAACACCGGCACTGTCGCCTTCGCTGAAAGTTGTAACATTTCTTCTGGTTTATCGCGTAAGACCACTTCACGTAAAACTGTTTTAATCCCAGCATAGTGAATGGCCATGCGTGCTCGCATAGCATAGGGGCAGCGTCTGAAAGAATAGAGAATAGGGTTAACCATATTCAAGACGATTACTCAGTGTCAGTTTCACCAAGGTGTAACTGGTAATAACGATCAAACATTTTTTGGAGTTCATCAATGACTTCTACGGCATCACGTCCTTGCATAATATGCTCAGACATTAAACCTGATGCTTCATGCAACAATTTATCCATGTTTAACATTGGATAGGTATTCGATAAGCGTTGCATTGCGGCCACCACCGATTCATCCTTGGGGCGCTCGATATTCAGGGGTATATTACTGATTTCAACAGGTGTGTGAGTTGACCGCGAAACCATAAACTCAGCATATTCAAGCAAGGTCTTTTGTTCATCCTCACTTAATTTCATCGCCAATAGTTCTAACTTATCGGTCAGTTTACTCATAAATGCAAACGGGTTTACTTATGGTCGTTAGCATGATCTACGCAGTACTGACGAGCAAATGCAAGCAGCTCATCCATAGCACGTAGACGGAATTTCTGTTTTTGATGGACAAAAGAGAAAGGTCTTTCCAGCTGTGGCTCAAGATTTATTGCAACTAAAGAGCCCAGTAATAACTCTTTACTCACCGTCGCGCGTGAAACAACTGAAATACCCATACCAGCTTCAACCGCGCCCTTAACTGCTTCAGGGCTACCTAGCTCCATACTGATATTAAGCGATGACTTAAAATTTTGTTTCTGCATGTATTCTGCAATGACTTCTCGCGTACCTGAACCCTCTTCACGACAAATATAAGGGTAGTCAGTCAGTTCGCTGATCGGCACATTTTCACGTTCAGCAAGCGCATGCCCTACCGGCACAATCAATACCAACTGATCTTTACGACACTCTTCAACCGCAAGATTTTTATTCGCGACAGGTGCTTCCACCACGCCAAGGTCGATGATGTTATTTTCAACCATCTGTACCACGCCTTCTGTATTCGATACTTTTAGGCGTACATTTACATCAGGGTACTTAGTCTTAAAATCACCGAGTAATGCTGGCAGCATGTATTCTGCTATCGTGGTACTTGCACCCAATATAAGCAGGCCACTTACTTCACCGGTTAATTCACGAACCGCATTTTCCATTTCACCATACAAATCGAAAATGCTATCGGCATAACCAAACACGCGTGTACCCACTTCAGTAAGACTAATGCGGTTATGCGTTCGATCGAATAGGCGTGTATTAAAATACTCTTCCAATTGGCGGACCTGAAAGGTCACGGCGGGTTGTGTCATATGTAACGCTTCAGCCGCTTTTGTAAAACTCAAATGCCTAGCAACTGTATGAAAAACCTGTAATCTGCGATCAGCCATGCCTACCCCAATATTAAAAAAAATGATTACTTCCGGTGCCCGCGCAATTTCACATCATCCACTGACGACCAAATATTCATCGGGGCGAGGATTATAAGCTATTTTTATCGTAGCAAAAAGCCCGATCATGGCTTATAGGCTGAATTTCCACTCTAAGCACAGTTTACGATATGCTATAGCCATGAATAATGAAAACACTTCACACCGCATAGCCAAACGCTTTCGCGGCTTTTTACCGGTTGTTATTGATGTCGAAACTGCGGGATTTAATGCAGATAAAGACGCCTTGTTGGAAATTGCTGCTGTCATTATCGGCATGGATGACACAGGTAAACTCTATCAAGGCGAGGCCTGTGCAGCGCATGTTGAACCATTCAAAGGCGCTAATTTGGATGAAAAAGCGCTCGCGTTTAACGGCATCGATCCCTGGCATCCCTTCAGAATGGCCCTGCCAGAATCAGAGGCCCTCGAAAAGATCTTTGAATCGGTTGAACATGCCTTGCAGGATACCGGTTGCAGTCGTGCGATCCTTGTTGGCCACAACCCGTTCTTTGATCTAGGTTTTCTTAATGCTGCGGTCAACCGCTGCAAATTAAAAAGCCCCTTCCATGCCTTTAGCAGTTTTGACACGGCTACCCTGGGAGCTTTGGCCTACGGCCAAACGGTTCTCGCTAGGATCGTGCAAACGGCTGGCTTAGAATGGAATGACGATGAAGCGCATTCAGCTGTTTATGACACTGAACGCACTGCCGCCTTATTCTGCGAAATAATGAATCGCTGGCATATGCTTGATAATCAGGTCACATAACCTCCATCACTAAACACATTGTAGTTTCAGGACACTCTCCATCGACGTTAAGCTACAGCGTGGAGGTGGAGAGTGTCCTGAAACTGCATTTCTAATACTTGCGATATCAAACTACAACATTTACACGCTAACAGTACTAAGGGCATCTACAACACTAAAAAGTAAATTGTTACCTTGAAATTCAACATCCGGTGTCTTTTAATCTCCACGCTGTAGCTTAACGTCGATTAAAAGACACCGGATATTGAAATACTTATCCCTAAGGATTTTAGTTTCTCGCGGTCTGTTTGGGCTTCTGTGACTTAGGATTTCACCACTCATAAAATCTCTTCGAGATTCATCATGAGCTCCTCAACCATTTCTAATGGGTCGAGGCAAAAAAAAAACGGCAAGCCTCTCAGCCTACCGCTTCTTTAACAAAAATAGCTTAAACTACTTACGCGCTAGCATCACCTTCTGGTGTGCCTGCAGCAGCTTGAGTCATTTTTTGTAACTCACCGTTTTGGAAAAGCTCCAAAGTAATATCACAACCACCAATCAACTCACCATTAATGTATAACTGTGGGAACGTTGGCCAATCTGCAAAATTAGGAAGGTTTTCGTAAACATCTTGGTCTGCTAAGACATTGATGTAACCGAATTCTACGCCACACTGCTGCAGAGCCTGTGCGGTACGACTCGAAAAACCACATTGTGGAAACTGAGGTGTTCCCTTCATGTACAGGACAATCGGTGTGCTTTCGACCTGTTCTTTAATACGTGCTAATGGATCCATAACCGCTACAACCTCTTCATTTATCTGTTAATTACTGAGTCTGCTACCCTACATGGGTGCCCAACGCCGATATTTCAAGCCGCTGTCACTCATCTGTCCAGTCAATTTCGGCCGGCAATTCTACCCACTTGCTTGCACTGTTACCAGACTATTTTGCTAAGGTATTTTTTTGCTATATAAAATAAAGAGTTAACGATCGAGATGCGTTTGGCACCAGAGCTCAAGTAACGCCAAATGCCAAAGTTTACTACCTTGAATCGGCGTCATATGCCGTTCAGGTGCGGCGAGCAATTGCTCAATATAGGCGCGTTGTAATAAACCACGTTGCCGACACGCCTGCGATTCAAGAATATCGCGCATGAAATCATAGAACTCACCGCGGACAAATTTCAAAGCAGGTACGGGGAAATACCCTTTCGGGCGATCAATAACCGAATCTGGAATCAAACCACGGGCAACCGCTTTAAGCGGATACTTACCGCCATCACGCAGCTTTAATTCTGGTGGCATCTGCATCGCAAGTTCAACTAACTCATGATCGAGAAAAGGCACACGTGCTTCGAGTCCCCATGCCATGGTCATATTATCAACGCGTTTAACTGGATCATCTGTAATTAACATCGTCGAATCCATGCGTAAAACTTGATCTGTAAACGTATCAGCTCCCGCACGGTTCAAACGTTCATCAATAAGACCCGAGGTATAATCCAGCCCATGCAGTGATGGCTCAACAACAGCCAACCACTCATCATGACTGCGATCAAAATAATGTTGTCGAAATTTATCGATTGCTGCGCCCTGTTCCGCAGCCATACGTGGATACCAAAAATAACCACCAAAGACTTCGTCAGCACCTTGGCCGCTTTGCACAACTTTGACTTCTTGTGAAACGCGTTCCGAAAGTAAGTAGAAGGCAACCACATCCTGACTAACCATCGGTTCAGCCATGTGTTCCACTGCATCTGGCAAGCGTTGTAAGACACCTTCATTGGGAATCAAAAATTTGTGATGTTGTGTGCCATAGCGTTCAACAACCTGATCTGAGAATTCAAACTCATTGCCTTTTTCTTCTGGTTGATCTTCGAAACCCACTGAAAATGTTTTTAGATCATCTTGGCCTGCTTCACATAATAGCGCCACCAATAAACTTGAATCCAAACCGCCTGACAGCAGCACACCCACAGGCACATCAGCGGCTAAACGACGACGATCGACTGCTGTACGCAACGAGGTATGAACACGATCAATCCATTCTTGTTCATCAACCTTTTCTTGCGGCCGTTGTGCATCCAAATGCCAGTATTGCTGCGGTGACAATTGTGTTGTTGCCGACAGCAGCAATGTCGTGGCTGGCGGTAACTTACGTACGCCAGATAAAATGGTGCGGGGTGCAGGTACGACCGCATGTAGAGTCAGATGATGATGCAAGGCAACCGAGTCAAATGAGGTATCAACATCTCCAGCTGCCAATAATGCTTGCGGGTTAGATGCAAAACGAATTCTCTGACTATCACGCGAATAATAAAGCGGCTTAATGCCAAGCCGATCACGTGCCATAAATAACTGTTGTTGCTTTACGTCCCACAAAGCAAAAGCAAACATACCCACAAAGTGTTCGACACACTTCGTGCCCCATTGCGCATAGGCTTTAAGAATAACCTCGGTATCACTTTCACTTGTAAATCGATGCCCTTGACCTGAGAGTTTTTGGCGAAGCTGACGGTAATTATAGATAGTGCCATTGAATACCAACCAATGACCGGTTTCCTTATCTTGCATCGGTTGCGCACCGCGCTCAGATAAATCAATAATCGCCAAACGGCGATGACCAAGTGCCAGTGAACCAATTACCTTCTTGTCACCCGAGTCCGGACCTCGCGGCACCAACACCTCGAGCATACGGTTTAACGCCTCAACGTCTGGTTCACCACCATCAAAACGAAATTCACCACAGATCCCACACACAGATGTTGTACTCGCTATAAATTGATTTAAAAAATTAACTCGATAAACAGAACGTTTATCGCAACCGTAATCCTGATCTTACTTGTCGCACACCCTTAACAGACTGCGCCAAGCCAATCGCCCGCTGCATGACATTTTGTGTCGGCACAACACCCTGCAATGTCACTACACCCCGGTAAGTGCTGATGTTTAGTTTCCTTAGCACAACATCATTCGCGTAGCGTGCCCTGATGTTAGAAGTAATCGTTCCATCGGCCGTAATTTGTTCAACACTTCGCTGCTCTCGTACTTCATTATTTTGAGGTCTCTCACCATTGCCTAACAGGGCGCCAGCACAACCCATTAATAAGCTAGTCAGGCTCAATATTAAAATAAGTAAAAAATGGGATATTGCTCTATTCATTAATCAATCATCCGAATTTATCGACCATGCTCCACCACTGGGTGTTGCAATAGAAAGTCGATCACCTGTTTTTACATTAATACTGATTTTGCCAGGCAATAATTTATTGTTCAGCCTATTCTCGCCTAATTGGCCGTTGTCTGCACCATTCAATCCCCATGGCTGATGTCGACGTCGTTCTGTCAATAAGGTGACCTGTGCCGGCGCGAGAAACTCATATTCACGTATCAAGCCATCACCACCATCACGATCACCTTTACCCCCTGATCCCCGTCGTATTGCATAACGCGATATACGCAAGGGGTAGTTCATTTCCAATACTTCAATCGGCGTGTTCAAGGTGTTGGTCATATGCGTTTGCACCGCTGCTTGCCCGCCCCCTTGGGAACCCGCACCCATACCGCCACCCAATGTCTCATAGTAGTCCCACGGACTCCGACCGCGGGACCCCATGGCAATATTATTCATGCTTCCATGACTGGCTGCCGGAATACGGTCTGGTATTGCTTGTGCCAACGCCCCCATGATGACATCAACAACGCGCGTGCTGGTTTCAACATTACCTGCTGCTACCGCGGCCGGTCGTTCGGCATTGAGCAAGCAACCCTTGGGTGCGCGTAACTTCAATTGGCGGAAACTTCCTGCGCATGCCGGCGTATGTGCTGGCAACAAACAGCGGAATACATAATAAACCCCGGCTGCTGCCACCGATAAGGGACAATTAATATTACCCTCTGCCTGTGCTGCCGTACCGGTGAAATCTATTTCAATATCACTACCGTGTACTTTTATATTAACTTTTATAACAAGATCTTCGTTACCGAGCCCATCGTCATCCATCACATCGCTAAACGCGTAATCGCCATCCGGAATATCCGCCAATGCCGCAGATGCGAGTCGAGCTGCATAATCATTTAAGGCGACCAGTGCCTCGGCAAAGCCGGTGTTTCCCAAGGGTGTAATTAATTCAGCAAGCCGATCTAAACCCGCCTGATTTGCTGATATTTGCGCACTAAAATCACCCCGAGCCTGATCACCATGCTGCAGATTATCGATAATTGACGCGAAAATGTGCTCATCAACCTTAAAATCACGCAAAAGATGCGTTGGAGGGATAATTATCCCCTCCTCCTCAAGGCAGCGACTTATTGGCATAGAACCAGGTGATTCAGCACCGATGTCGGCATGATGGGCGCGGTTAGCTACAAATGCCACCAAGTTCCCATCCAAAAACAATGGTGCTATCAAGGTAACATCAGGCAAATGCGTGCCACCAAAATAGGGATCATTCAACACCACCATGTCGCCTGCTTGCCATTTAACCATGCTAACAATATCGCGCATGGCATAGGCCATACTGCCAAGGTGAACAGGGATATGTGCCGCTTGCGCACACAGCTCACCGTCCACATCAAAAACAGCACACGAAAAATCCAAACGGTCCTTAATATTCGGGGAAAATGCAGCACCTTGCAGGCGCGCACCCATTTCCTCACAGACAGCCTCTATCCGGCTCGCAAATAGTGTAAGATCAATCGCATTCATACCTGCACAGTCTACGCAAAAAATTAACCACGCGCAGGTAGGAACTAATAATAATCCAGCCATATTGCATTCGGCGCTACCATGCTGAATAATGGCCTACTAATTTACTAAGCTATTTTATAATAAAGGGGAGATCACTCCATGAATCCATTAAAATCGGTTCTTGGCACTATTATTTCAGGTTTCATACTTGCCATTATCATCATGCTCGCTGTTGGTACAGGCGAATTCTACGCAATAACACTTTCAGCCTGGTTCCACGTTATGTTCGGCGTGATCTGGATTGGTCTACTTTACTATTTCAACTTCGTACAAGTACCAGGTGTTGGTAAAGCCTTAGCTGACAAAGAGCCTGGTCCGGCTGCCATTAACAAGTACATTGCACCTAGTGCCCTACTTTGGTTCCGCTGGGCTGCAGTTGGTACTTGGCTAACAGGTATGGGCTTACTTGGTCCTAACGTAAAGGCGGCCTTTATGCTTCAAGATGGCTTTGTTGTTATCGGTATCGGCGCATGGCTTGGCACAATTATGTTACTTAACGTTTGGGGACTCATTTGGAGAAACCAGAAGAAGATTTTAGGTCTGGATGGTAAAACTCATGCACCTGAAGTCATTGCTAAAGCCAAAGTGGTTGCTCTTATGGCTTCACGTACCAACACATTGCTATCAATCCCAATGTTGATGTGCATGGTTGCATATGGCCACGGTAACTTGCTGCCATACTAAATAATTAGGCGTAGCCTAAATTGAAATACTCAGAACCCGACGTTTCGACGTCGGGTTTTGTATTTTTAATAAACCATTAAATTTCACAATAAGCAGCTCGAATTGCTTGATTTATGGGGATTTAAGGTTAAAATCTATTTTTGACTAATGGCGGTACCCTCAGCGGGACTGCCATTTTTGTTTTTATAGGGTATGTGGAAAGACCATGAGTAAGACGCAAAACACAACGATTATGAATACCTACGCACGGCTTCCCGTGACATTTAGTCATGGTGAGGGCGCTTGGCTATGGGACGAAGATGGCAACAAATACCTCGATGCACTAAGTGGCATTGCCGTTTGTGGTCTTGGCCATGCACATCCTGCCGTCACCACAGCCATTAGCGAACAAGCCGGTAAACTCATACATACATCAAACCTCTATGGTATTGCCGTACAACAGCAGCTCGCGGACAAGCTAGCCGAACTGTCTGGCATGAATAAATCCTTTTTTGGCAATTCCGGTGCTGAAGCTAACGAAGCTGCGATTAAGATCGCTCGGCTCTATGGCCATAATAATGGTATTGCTCAACCCAACATCATCGTCATGGACGGCAGCTTCCACGGTCGGACCATGGCTACACTCTCCGCCACTGGCAATCGTAAAGTGCAAGCAGGATTTGAACCTCTGGTACAAGGTTTTATTCGTGTCCCTTACAATGACATTGAGGCGGTTAAAACAGTCGCTAAAAATACTGATAATGTCGTCGCAATCTTGGTCGAACCTGTTCAGGGTGAAGGGGGCATCAATATTCCTGACGCCGATTACCTCAATGGTTTACGCGAAATTTGTGACCAACAAGATTGGCTTCTCATGTTGGATGAAATTCAGACCGGCATGGCGCGCAGCGGCAAATGGTTTGCTTTTCAGCACAACGACATTCAACCTGATGTAATGACCCTTGCCAAAGCATTAGGTAATGGTGTGCCTATTGGTGTTTGTCTTGCGGGCAGCAAAGCTGAAAATATCCTGCAACCCGGCAACCACGGTTCAACGTTTGGCGGTAACCCACTGGTAAGTGCGGCTGCATTGGCAGTGATTGAAACGATCGAAGACAATGATCTTGTATCACACACTGCTCAACTGGGAACTCAGCTCTTAGACGCTTTCTCTGCACGGTTGGCTAATAACCAACACGTCGTTGATATCCGTGGTCTTGGACTTCTAATTGGTATCGAACTCGATACACCTTGTGCTGAATTAGTCGCCACTGCTTTGGACAATGGTTTGCTGATCAATGTTACTGCCAACAATGTCATTCGTTTATTACCACCACTTGTATTAAGTGATGCCGAAGCTACACAGCTTGTCGATGAACTGTGTACATTGATTGATAACTTTACCTCTTCTCAACCTGTCTCAGCACAGGGCTAGATAAAGGAACCATCATGGCTGTACGGCATTTCCTAACCTTACTCGATCTTGATCCCGCAGAGGCTAATCAACTTATTGCACGCGCTATTGAATTAAAGCGCATGCATAAAGCCGGCGAAATCTATGAGCCAATGAAGAACCAAGTGCTCGGTATGATCTTTGAAAAATCATCCACACGTACTCGCGTCTCATTTGAAACAGGCATGGCCCACTTTGGTGGTCACGCTATTTTTCTCTCACCACGTGATACACAACTTGGTCGCGGTGAACCTATCGAAGATAGTGCGCGGGTTTTATCTCGCATGGTTGATATCATCATGATCCGTACCTTTGAACATGAAAAGATTGAACTCTTTGCTGAGAATTCACAAGTACCGGTCATTAATGCACTTACCGATGGTTACCATCCGTGTCAGTTACTAGCCGATGTACAAGCCTATGTTGAACACCGTGGCAGCATTCAGGGCAAAACAGTGACCTATATTGGCGACGGCAATAACATGTGTCATTCCTATATTAATGCCGCACGCGTTTTTGACTTTAAACTGCGCGTTGCTTGCCCTGAAGGTTATGAACCAGACGAAGCAATCATGGAACCTGCCGCCGATCGCGTTGAAATTATTCGTGACCCCGTCGCTGCCAGTGAAAATGCTGACGCCATTGTTACCGACGTGTGGGCGAGTATGGGGCAAGAAGACGAACAAGATGGACGCGCTGCAGCCTTCGCCAGTTATCAGGTCAATAAGGAAGTCATGGCTGCCGCTGCAGATGACGCTGTTTTCATGCATTGCCTACCCGCACACCGAGGTGAAGAAGTCACAGCTGAAGTGATTGATGGCCCGCAAAGCATTGTATGGGATGAAGCTGAAAATCGTCTCCATGCACAAAAGGCCTTACTTGAATTTCTTATGAGCAAGAATTAGTCACGCCGTCTATACTCATAGAAAACAAACTACTTAACATACGCAAACATGAAAACATTACTTGAAGTCAACGATATCGAATGTCGCTATGAACAGCGTACCGCTGTGAGTGATTTATCACTTCACGTAAATGAAGGCAGTATTGTTTGCCTACTTGGACCAAGCGGTTGTGGTAAAACCACCGTGCTACGTGCCATTGCCGGTTTTGAGAATGTCCACAAAGGCGAAATACGTCTTGGCGAAAAAGTACTGTCGCGTGCTGGATATACTTGCCCACCTCACCAACGCAACCTTGGCATGGTATTTCAAGATTACGCCTTATTCCCTCATATGAATGTTTGCCAGAATATTTGCTTTGGCTTACGCGATATGTCTAAGGTGGCGATGAAAACAATTTCCGAAGACCTGTTGAATGTCGTTGGGTTATCTGAACTGGGTGAACGTTACCCACATGAATTATCGGGTGGTCAGCAACAACGCGTTGCCTTAGCTCGCGCATTGGCGCCCAACCCTGATGTCATACTACTCGACGAACCTTTTTCAAATTTAGATGTGGAGCTGCGTGAGCGACTCAGTATCGACATCCGTAATATCCTGAAAGGCCAAGGTATTACGGCCATTGTTGTTACCCACGATCAAAACGAAGCCTTTGCTATCGGTGATCAGATTGGTGTGATGCATGAGGGTCAAATATTACAATGGGATACTGCATACAATCTTTACCATGAACCAACAAACCGTTTTGTTGCCGACTTCATTGGCCAAGGTGTTTTTCTAAAAGGGACACTCGTTGCGCCTGACACAATCAATACGGAAATTGGCCACGTACAAGGTAATCGCGCCTACGAATGGCCCGAAGGTGCCGCTGTTGATTTATTACTACGTCCAGATGACATCATACCTGATGACTCAGGTGATTTAATTGGTCGCGTTGTCAACAAGGCCTTCAAAGGTGCAGAAATTATGTACACCTTACAGCTTTCAACAGGCAGCCGTATTCTATCCATGTTCCCATCACACCACCTTCACGAAATAGGTGATGAAGTGGGTATCCGAATTGCTGCTGATCACATGGTGGCCTTCCAACGAAATGAAGAACTAAATTACTAAGACAAGAAAAATGTGACTGAATAGACGCTTTGCCATCGAAATAATAATTACAATTACCCACTATTAAAAAAATCTAAACGGGTAAGCGATGGAGGAGAAAAAGTGAACAGATTCATTCTGCTGTTTGCGCTATTGGCATCTGTTAATCAGGTTATTGCCGATACTCGATTTGTAGTTGATGAATTGATCATCACCGTCCGTAGTGGTCGCACCAATAGTCATCAAATCGTCAAATTATTACACTCTGGTGCAAAAATAAAGGTTCTCTCTGAGCTTGAAGAAAATGGCAAGCAATATGCCTATATCCAAGCCGGCAATGTTACAGGCTGGGTTTTATCTCAATACCTGTCGTCGATTCCCATCGCCAGAGATCGCATCAAGGCCATTGCAGCGAAGTCCGAAAAATTATCACAACAAAATACGTCATTGAAAAAACAACTTTCAGAATTACGCAAAGAAAACGCATCACTCACTACGCAGCTTGACAAGTTGAACAAAAGCACGCAAACCATGAACAAAGAACTATCAAAAGTGAAACGCGTATCCGCACGCCCACTCGCCATACAGAAAAACAATGAAAAATTGCGTACTGATCTGGCTACCAAGACATCAGAAGTAAAGTTACTTTTTGAAGAGAATGCTAGCCTTAAAAACAATGAACAACGTGATTGGTTTATTACTGGTGCAGGCGTCACTATTGGCAGCATTCTGTTAGGTATTATGTTTACCCGTATTCGCTGGCGCCGTCGTTCTAGCTGGGGAAGTAATTCTTTTTGATCTTCTATAAATACAATATATAAGCAGTCGCATATTTACCCGCCATAAAGACGTATGCAGGCTGAAGCATTTCTTCATTTTATCGAATCCTGCGTGAAATGGCCTACTTCACTGGTTTTGCCGGATATCCCCATATTCAACAGCCCTTTCGGGCCATCTATAACTTACTTATTTATTTAGGTTTTTTCCATTCTCAGCCCATTTGCAGGTGTATCCCTAAAGGCGTATTGAGATCGAAATACGAATCCGTATAATCGCGTTTTTTTGATTTCCGGAAGTACCCGTTATGTCGAACATGAATGAAGCACCGTCATTAGTCTTTGAAGCGCTACAGATTCTTGAGCGTTGGAAATTAGGCAATGACGAACAACTTAACCTACTCAAGCTGCCTGATGACATGCACCCACGTATGCTAAAGCGACTGCGCCGAGGTGACGGTCAACTGCAAGAAGATCACGAAATGCTAAACCGTATCCGTTGTATTTTCGAAATCGATCGCTCACTGCAAACCATGTTTCCGTTTAATACTGAAATGGCTGATTACTGGGTCACTACACCTAACTTGCAGTTACAGGAACAACGCCCCGTCGATGTGATGCTTGCACACGGCACCAAAGGGATGCAGACTGTCACACAACAGCTGAATGGCGCCACCTGCTGGTAGCAGAATGTCTAACAGACCCTTTGCCATTGATGCCCTCGAACTTGGGCCAATGGAAAATTTTGTTTACCTTATCCGTGATCATGCAAGCGGACGTGCTGCAATAGTTGATCCTGCTTGGGATGTGCAACGTGTCATCGATCTCGCTGCGCAGCATGATGTGAAAATCACCGACGTGCTACTCACGCATAGCCACCATGACCATATCAATGGCATTAGCGATGTTTTAAATAAATACGATGCCCAACTTCACTTATTAAAGGAAGAAGCTGAGTTCTGGGGACAATCACTCAATATGCCAAGCCTGCATCACGGTGGCGATATCATTAAACTTGGCGAAACAGAGATAAAGATCTTACACACGCCCGGTCATACACCTGGCTCTGCTTGCTTTCACCTAGGTAATGAGCTCATTACCGGTGACACTATGTTCGTTTATGGCTGTGGACGCTGCGATCTCAGCGGTGGTGATCCAGAAGTGATGCATCACACCTTACGCAAACTAGGCCAACTCCCTGACTCGACCATTATCCACCCTGGTCATAACTATGCCGACAAGACCTCGTGCACCATGCATGAGCAAATTGAAGGTAATCCATTTATGCACTTCGATAGTACCCAAGATTTTGTGC